>Ga0078894_10002240_pt1 | contig 14593 bp, 19 predicted proteins | sample LauGreSu1BDMLBSD_2_FD_67506 | JGI IMG/M metagenome (GOLD analysis project Ga0078894, IMG submission 67506) | Freshwater lake microbial communities from Lake Michigan, USA - Su13.BD.MLB.SD (version 4) (version 4) | ecosystem: Environmental > Aquatic > Freshwater > Lake | place: Lake Michigan... | reverse complement strand
TTCTAATTCTGATTTTAAAGATTCAATTTTTTCTTTATGACCCTCAATCTTTCTAATCTTATCTCTTAATTTAACCGCCTCCTCATAGTTCTGCACCTCAACCGCCTTACTTAATTGTTTTTGTAATTCAATTGTTTTAGAATTAGTTTTAGATTCTGTTTTTTTAGTGTTGTTACCAACTCTAACAAAGTTAGTGTAAGAATAACTCCCATCAGGAGATTCGTAAGTCGTTTGTACCCATTCACCATTCTCATCAGTTCCTTTTTCAGTTTTTGATTTACCCACCAAATACTTAGAACCTAAATCATAGTTAATTGACTCATTTAAAAGGTCTCTCATTAATTCATCAAAATTTTTAAAGTAATTAAAATTTTTCATTTTTTTATTTTTTGTATGTTTATTTTTTTAACCCACATCTAACTATATGCCAAATTTTTTCTATGTAAATATTTATGACAAAATGTCAGTAATTGTTTTTTTATATGACAATTAAACAATATATTGAAAATTAAAATAAAATTCATATATTTCTTTAAAAACAACTAACTATGATTGAATCTGCAGACAACGGTGGAAAGAAAAATAAATCGGAAGACCAAACAAATACTCCGGTTCTTGATAATTTTAGTAGAAACTTAATTAAACTTGCCGAGGAAGGTAAATTAGACCCTGTTATCGGTAGAGATAGAGAAATCTCGAGGATTGCTCAAATCTTATCAAGAAGAAAAAAGAACAACCCAATTATTATTGGTGAACCTGGTTGTGGTAAAACCGCGATTGTTGAAGGTTTGGCGATTAAAATCTTTAATGGGGAATGTCCAAGAAACTTAATGGATAAGAAGATTGTATTATTAGATATGACTTCTGTTGTTGCTGGTACAAAATACCGTGGTCAATTTGAGGAGAGAATGAAAGTAATTATTGAGGAACTCCAATCTAATCCAAATATAATTGTATTCATCGATGAGATACATACAATTGTTGGAGCGGGTAATTCTTCGGGTTCATTGGACGCATCAAACATATTTAAACCCGCTTTGGCGAGAGGAGAAATTCAATGTATTGGCGCAACAACCTTAGATGAATATCGTAAAAACTTTGAAAAGGACGGTGCTTTAGAAAGAAGATTCCAAAAAGTTGTAGTTGATGCTGCAACTAAACAAGAGACATTGCAAATATTACAAAATGCGAAAGAAAAATATGAAGACTATCATAAAGTAAAATACACCGATTCAATTTTAACATTATGTGTTGATTTGGCCGAACGATATATTACCGATAGAGAATTTCCTGATAAAGCTTTCGATATCATAGATGAGGTTGGAGCAAGAAGTCAGGTAGAAATTAAAATGCCTGAAGTTATTGAGAAATTAAAACAGGACGCTTTAGACGTTAAAAAAGAAAAAATGGATGTTGTTAAACAACAAAATTATGAGTTAGCAGCGTCTTTAAGAGATAAAGAAAGAAAAATACTTGATAAGTTAGAATTAGAGAAGAAAAAATTTGAAGAGGAACTTCAACATCAAAAAAAGGAAGTGACTGAAAATTTGGTATATGAGGTTGTTTCAAATATGACTAAAATACCTCTATCTAAAATAAATTCAGATGAAACCAAAACCTTATCAAATCTTGCCGAAGTTATTAATAGTAAAGTGGTAGGTCAATCTGAAGCGGTTAATAAAATTGTTAAATCAATCAGGAGAAATCGTTTAGGGATTAAAGACCCCAACAAACCAATCGGTTCTTTCATATTCTTAGGCTCAACAGGTGTTGGTAAAACATATTTAGCGAAACAATTAGCTAAAGAAATATTTGGAAGTGAGGATAACTTAATCAGAGTTGATATGTCAGAATTTCAAGAAAAACATACAATATCAAGATTGATTGGAGCCCCTCCGGGTTACGTTGGTTATGATGAAGGTGGTCAGTTAACAGAACAAGTTAAAAACAAACCTTATTCGGTAATCTTATTTGATGAAATTGAAAAGGCGAACAAAGATATATTCTCAACCCTTTTACAAGTTTTAGACGATGGTCATATTACCGATGGTCTAGGTAGAAAAATTAACTTCAAGAATTGCGTAATTATTATGACATCTAATTTGGGGGTTAAAAAATTACAAGAATTTGGTTCAGGGGTGGGGTTTAAATCAAAATCATCAACCTATGTAGAAGAAGAACACAAAAGAGATATTCTTAAAAAAGAATTACAGAAGTTTTTCGCGCCTGAGTTCTTAAATAGAATTGACGAAATCATTATATTTAACAAATTGGTTAAAGAAGATATAGATAAAATTGTTAAGATTGAATTAGATAAATTATTTAATAGATTAGATACTTTAAAATATAAATTTATTTACGACCCATCAATAATTAACTTAATATCTGAAGTTGGATTTGATGAAATGTATGGAGCAAGACCATTGAAAAGAGCAATCCAAGATAAAATTGAGGATTATATTTCTGAGGAAGTTTTAAAGGGCACTATCCTTGAGGGTGTGGAATATGAATTGTATGTTGATGATAAAGACATTAAGATAAAAGAAAGAAAACAGAAAAAGACTAAAAAGAAAAAGGGAGAATAATCTCCCTTTTTTTTATCCAAATAAAACTGATTTTTGTTTGGTTGTTTTTTTATATTTTTTATAACCTAACGATTCTATTAATTTTTTACCGGACTCAATTCCGTTATAAACATCCTCAACTACGACATACTCATCTCTTGTATGATAATCATAATAACCAATTGCAAAATTAATACAAGAAAAATCAAATAAGGACTTTAATGCGTAAACATCTGTATAAGGATGAGATTGGTATCTTGGTTTACTTTTAAAATTTTCATTTAACACAACATCACAAGACTTAAAAAATTCTGAATTTCTATCAAATAACTGAACTCCCATACAATATTCACTCACCATAGTATTACCAGGAGCGTCAAATTGGATTGCATATCCAACATTATCAAAGAAGTTCTTATCAGCATTTCTTGACCCGTAACATCCTGTTTCTTCAGATACAAAAAACGCAACTTTAATGTTTGGTAATTCTTTTAATAATTCAAGACAAGCATAAACCCCACATTTATCATCACCACCAATTCCGGTTGGATTACCTAAATCATTATACGCTTTAAGTGATGGTTTTAATTGTCTTTGTTCATTAAGTAATGTTTCTTCTCTAATATTAATAGAGTCAATATTATGAACGGTGTCAATATGAGAAACAACACAAGGGAAAAAATCAATATCTTTATCCGTTTGTTTTGTTACATATATGTTTTTCATTTCATCTAAGAAAAATGAAAAATTATTTTCTTTTAACCATTCGGTTAAAAATTCAACCATTAAATCTTCTTTGTAGGTTTTGGTTGGAACTGATAGAACAGTTTTAAGTAAGGTATAGTCTCTTTGCATAATACAAAGATAATCAAATTTTCTTTATTTTCCTAATTTTACATTCAAAAAGTTCTGGGTTGTGTAAGAAGTTTAAAAACCCTTCTAAATTATAACTTCTTTGTTCTCTTTTAAAAGGTTCACTTACTTCATACGCGATTAATATTCTATCCTCCTTCACATCGGCTTGTAAAATCATAAATTGATTTTTTTTATTATGAGGTACATTATACCATTTATGGGTTTTGTATGGTCCGAATACGTATTTATGGTATTTGTTAAATAATTCTTTATTACCGAATAAATTCTCATCTTCAATTTTTTCTATAATATCATCCAAATATCCCGATACTCCGCGATTAAAATTTTCTGAAAAATCGTCAAAAAAATCGCATTGGGTTTCATAATAATATTCATAGAATTGAGTTACGGATATTTTATGACCAAATTCACTTAATAAACCGTGAATGTCCAAATCAAATCTTTTTGTTTGTTTATATAATGATAATAAAATATTAATGGTCGTAATATACTCTGAAAAACATTGTCTTTGGATAATTCCATATTCGTTTAATACATCACATAATTCATTTTTAATGTTTTGTTGTTCGGATTCTATTTTACATTTCTCCATTAGCTCGTGATATTCATCAACAATACGTGATACCTCCCTATCGAACATTCCATCTAAAAGTTTACAAAATTTTTCACCTTCATCGGTATTGTTAAATATATCCGCACCCGGTGAAATTACGTCCCTTATTTTTTTTAATTTTTGTTTATTTTCTTCATTAAAATCGTGTAACAAATATCCCTCATTAAAGGATTCGTAAGTATAACTTGGGTCTTCAAATGAAAAATTACTATAATATCTACGGTCATTTACAATCCTTTCCATATAAGAAATTTCATCATCGTCATATTCAAATAGTTTAAAATAACTTTCAGAATCTTCGAATTGTAAGAATACAACACTTTTATGTGGATTAGTCTCATTATACCTAATGTATGATGCTAAATCATCATTGATTTTAATAACTTTACGGTTAAAAGATTCTGTGTACTCACCTTTTGATATTGCCAATAAAGTTGAATAGGTATTGCCATCACCTAAATTATTGGTGATATTATCACTTATTGATGGAAATTCTTCTATTAAATCTGAGTAAGTTTTAGTTCTACCAAATTCGTCTAAGATTAATAATTTACCATCATTATTTTTATCATAGATGGTGTATATTTTTGGGCGATTTGATGTTGTTTCTGTTTTATCATATATGAAATATAAATTACCAAGTCTGTACTTACCATAATCTTTAACAATAAAGTCAGGTGCAAAGTATTTTACCGCGTCATATGAATTGACTCTAACATATAATATATCATCATTATCGACATAAACATCACTATCTTCGTATGCTTTATTCTTATTTTCTAATTCAAATGCCATATTTATATGAAATAAATATCTTAAAAATTTGTTATTTCAAGTTTTTGTTGTATATTTGTATTCAGAAAGTTCTTTAACATTATGGGGATAAAATGGTATCGACTAGCATAATCAACTATTCGGGGCATGTCAAGGCTGAACTAACCTTGTAAAATCTGGTTCAAAAATGATAAATGGCAACATTATCAACAAACTCTCTGCAGTTGGTCTTATCCGTACTGAGGAGAGTATTTCAGTGGCTTAATCAAAGATTAACCTACAAAACGGGCCGGTAAGCATTACGCCTCGGAACAGAAGCTTGTATTGAGGTGGAAAAATGACTGAACCCTAAATCGAGTCATTCATTGGTTGTTAATTTACGATGGTGAAGAACGAATTAACTATTTTTGGAAAGTTAGAAAACTTTATCCTAAGCATGTAGTCCTTAATACTTGGGATGTTTAGCACGAGGGTTCGACTCCCTCTATCTCCACCTTAGACAAATAAAAAACCCACCTAAATGGTGGGTTTCTTTTTTTAATTTAAACTCTTATCTATTCGTTTATCCGTGTACTTTTTAGATTCTTTAATTTGTTCATCCATATTTCTATATAGACCATCAATTCTATCGTCCATATCACGATAAACTTTTTGACGGAATTCATCAAAATGTCTATAACTTCTTTCTAAGTCATTTCCATATTGAGTTTGAAAATCCGCAACTTTTTTTTCTAATCTAAAAACTTTATTAGTACCGATAACTATAACCATAACAAATATCACGGCCACAATCGACAGAGCTCCTAAAGCAAAATAAGTAAGTCCCATTTTACAAAGATTAAATGTTTATACCTCAAGGGTAAGGAAAATATATGGGATTTGTTGATTGGAGTAAATAAAAAAGAGGAAGATATCGTTGGCTAAATCGACATCTTCCTCTAAGCCATAAGTTTCTTTCACAAGGATAACTTTTAAACCTTACTATTATGGTGAGTGAACCATATTGTAACTACTTACGTGAGTTGTGACGTTGGTTAAACCAATTTACGTTTGTGTGTTTTCGGTCTTTCTTGAATCACCTGAAGACCTTGTGGTTATCACAAACTACCACACCCTAAAAAATCGGTTTCGTACAGTTTTTTTCCTTTAGACGGGTGAGTCGTGTATTTAGGACTCAACATCAGTTTTTTTGTATTCATTTTTTCCTTACACAGGATGAAATCGTGAACAACAAAAACTATAAAACACACAATATAACAACTGAACTTATGTTTTTGGATGAAAAGTTTAAACTCATTATCGTTTAGTGTTAAAGTCAAACACTTTCTATTGGAGTCACTTGGTAGCGAGCGATGGAATCGAACCATCCGTCTTTAGGTTATGAGCCTAACGAGTTACCATTTCTCCGGCTCGCACTATATTTTTAAAATATGGCTGAGAATACACCATTACTTGAGAACCTTTAGTGAGATTATTAGTTCCTCACATTTCCACTTTCTTTTGGAAAGTATTCCTCAGTGACGATTATTTAGGTGAATCACTCCTTGAGGTATCAATTACTCTCTCATTACTCAACTCTCTTCGAGAATGCCTCCCCAACTCGTTCTTGCGGAACTAGAGGTTTTTGGTAAGATTACAGTCAGACTTGGGGTCTTCGTGTGCAATGAACGGCTCATTACTATGTAGTCACCTTTCATCGATACCTGACAGACACTTTTCCTTTAGAACAAATTTTTAATTTATTTAAGTACGTGTCGTGGATTAATCGAAGTAGTGGTCTGTCATAGGGTCAGTCATCTTTTGAACAACTAAATGCCAAACTACTCCGTGAGATGTCCCCATCTCCATTTGTCAAGTTTACTTCAAGACACAAGCTTTGGTAAGCTAAGGTCAAGGATAATGTCAGCACCACCTGTTTGTTACCATACCTTTCGGTTTTAAGTCTACTCTTGAATTGGAAACCGCAATTATGTAGTTGGAACTACACTTCTTACAAGATTCCTATGGGTTATTCTTATTGTTCTTCCGAACTCAACCAAACAATCCACATTGCTTGGTCACCTAACCACTTTCCCTAAAGCGTCGCCCTCAGTACTAAAGGTCAGATGATATCCCACTTGTATACTCGAGCTCAGTTTCCCGAGCCGCAGAATCACTAACACAGGTGACCCCACTTTATCCTACTTTCGTAGTTTATTTAACGACCATATACGGCCGATTATCATTTATCAGTATCCCCTCATAATCAACCCGAAGGTCTCATAATCGAGGACTGAATGGATAATTCAATATTTCAAAGAACCGAGTTGATTGTGGTGAGGAACCTTTATAACCTTACTAAGTAAGGAATCTTTATGACCTCATTCCCACTTTCAAACTCTTTACAAAGTTAAGAAAAATTTTCTGTTCTGTCAAACTTTTCTTAAACTTTTTTTTTCAAAGAACTTATCAGTTTTTTACTCTGATTTTCTTTTACAAAGATAAGAAGAATTTTCGGTATTTCCAAATTTTTCTCAAACTTTTTTTGAGATTAGGAAACCAGAGTTTTACAACATATTGTCAACCTAATATCAATTTTTTCAAAGAACTAATCGGACATTCCCGATTTGTTTTACAAAGATAAGAAGAATTTTTTAATTTACCAAATTTTTCTCAAACTTTTTTTTCAATCTGAGAAACTATAAATATATACCTTCCCTCAAATGTTTTACAAAGGTAATAAAAAAATCTTAATTAACAAGTAAAAAAGTATTTTTTTAAAATAAAAATTAAATTTTGTTGACTTATCGGGTTTAATCAACTATTTATTAAACGAAATAAACAATAATTTAAAAAATGAAAAAAGTAATTTTAGTATTAGCAATTTTAACGGTAACGTTAACTTCTTGTGGAGGTGGTGAGTCAGAGGCTCCTAAAACAGATTCAACTGCGGTAGTTTTGGTTGACACTAATTCAGTTAAACCTGTTGACACTGCAACTGTTGTTGCGGCGGACTCAACAAAAGAAGTAAAGTAATAGAGAAACGTGTCTATTAGAAACAAAAAATCCCCTTTTAGGGGATTTTTTTATTTTAGTAACTCTTTAATTCTGTTTATCTCTTCTTTTAGATTATCCTCTTCTTTTTTAGGGTTAAGCATTTTATTAATAACCCCGAAAGGAGAAAGAAGACCTCTTAATACCGAACCCCCTATACGCTCTGGATATTTTGACGATTTTGGAAGTTCTATTTTATTTGAAGATTTTTTATCAGATTCCTTATCGTTTTTTTTATCAGATTTTTGAGTAGAGCCAAACATAAAATAATCTAAATCTTTTTTATCTCCTGATTCGTCTTCTAAATAATATAACAATGTTTCTCCATTAATAGTACCTATTTTCTGACCTTTACTTACTTTAATACCTGTTAAATTTGTTGATGGTTGTATTTTACAAAAATTACTATAATAAATATCTCCGTCAACATCGTGTTTTATGACCATATTTCCGTCACATTTATTTGATATTTCTATTATCTCACCATCATATGGCGATAATACAAAATCATTTGGAGTAAAAGATTTTATTTTTACTTTTTTAGAAAAACCGTCTTTATTTACACTAGAACCTTTAACCGGATTTATAAAACTCATACCATTAATTTTTTAATTCTATTAATATTTTCTTGGACTTGGTTAACAATACCTCTAGTAGCACCTGAAATTTGTACTCCCGATACAGTGTGAAATAAATTTTTTGCTTGTTTTGTAATATCACTAGATGATTCACCGGGGTCACCTCCAATTTTTTTAGTTATGGTTAAAACACCATTATTTATTGACACATCATAATTTTTTTGTTTAACGGCATCCATAATATCTTCAGGGGACTGCCCATCATCCGAATTTGTTAATACTAATGTGGTACCATTACTTTTTGGTGATATTGTGTATTTCACACCCTTACTAACCGAATTTACGTCCAACAATATTTGCCTATCTATCGTTGTATTTTTTGCGTTATGATAGTCCAAAGTAATCTTTAAACTAGCCGGTTGTACATTTTGTTCTTTTAATAATTTTTTCATATTACATTCTTGACGCCCTTAAAAGATGATTTTCAGCTCTTAAAGTTTCGTTATCTTTTCTTAGAAATTCTACCTCAACTTCTAGTCTTGAAACTTGGGATGTTAAGGAAACGATATTTTCTCTCATTTTATCTTTTTCTTTTGATGATTCTCCTAACAATGTTTCTAATTTTAGGACTCTGTCTCTTAAATCATCTCTATACAATCTACCATCTTTACTATTATCTTCATCTTTTTTCGCCTTTAAATTAAGTTTTTTTTCATAAAATTTCCAAGCGGCGGTTGATGTTAATACTGTTAAAAGAGTTATAATAATCGTATAAATTTGTTGCTCCATTATTGTGTTTTTTAAATATGAATTTATATAAATATATTATATAAATATATCAAATAAAAAAAAAGTGTGATGGTTAGTCACACTTTATAATTTTTTAAATTCAGGTCTTATCACCTTCCATATTACCTGTTCATAATTCTTTTTATCCCACATAAAAAACATAACGGGTCTGAATTCTGGTTTTACGTTTTTCATTACAAATTCAGCATATTCCTTTTTAGTGGGCTCAGGGTCAACATCATTATATTTACCATACCTGAACCCATCGTGTAGTTTTCCGCAGTATTCTGATACCGAAAAGTATTGATATCTCAATTCTTTTTCATAGTCCTTTATTTTATTATAGAACTCATCAGGAACATCTTTTAATATCTCATCAAAGTTACCACCGGTACTTAATATTTCCCATATACCGGTGGTTGAAACATTGGTCATTATTTTATGTAATCTAAGGTATTCAGTCCCTTTTATTTTAACTCTTTCACCATTTGAGAACCTAACAACAAAACCTTCTTCATTGTTTTTAACCATACTTTTTAAGGTATTATAGTCTTTTATACCATCGTATTTTTTAACCAATTTAAACCCTAAATTGTTATATAAGTTTCTTAATCTTATACCTTCTATATGGATAGAATCATCAAATATCTTTAATTCATAACCATCTTTGTTATCTATTACGGATAACAATATTAAGTCCTCATAACCATAATTAACTACTATTCTGTTCTCAGGGTATATTATCTCAAATAGATAGGTAAAACCTTTAACCAATCTTTTATAGTCGTATTTTTGAAGTAATTCAAATCCTTTAACCGATTGGTCTGAGGTGAATGAACCTCTGGTTGCCATTATCCATTCACCTTCATAGTTAAACAATATCCCAAGTGAACCATCCATTTTATCAAAAACTTCAAAGTCAGGGGTTGCGGTATGTTTTTTTTCCTCTAAACTGAAAAACTTTTTAAAAGGTCTCGCAACTATATTTCCCTTATCATCAGTTACCAAACCTCTAGTCTGTACGGTTATTTCATCCCATAAGTTCTCGTATTGAACTTTCTCGGTGTAATTCCATATAGTTAAAGGAAGGGTGGGATGAGTCTGTTTATACAGAAGTCCGTCTTCAAAATACTTATTTAGAGTTTCTAACATAATACAAAGATACAAAATTATTTTTAAATTACAAAATATTTATTTTAAAAAAATAATATGAAAAAATACACTATTGAAGAACTTAAAGCAAAGTTTAAAGAGTTAGGTTATACTTGGTATGACTTTCAAATAATCGGTATCAGGTCGAAGGCAAATTTACCAAACGTTTTTGATGATATGATTGCGGTTGTAAATAAAGACACTATTAAATGGTTTACTTGTACCACAAATCCTGGAACACATTGGTTAAAGAATTTGTTAAACCCTAAAGGAACGGCATTACTTAAACCAAATCAATATGTTGATACTTGGCAAATTGGTTTACATCAAGGTAAGTATGAGGCTCTTGTTCAATCAAAGCCTGTTGATGTTTATAGAGATAAGAATTTGAATGATTTAGCCGAAGAAACATCATCAGTTGATAGGGGTCTTTTCGGAATTAATATTCATAGGGCTAGTGAAACAATAACATCAAAATTAATTGATAAATGGAGTGCTGGTTGTCAAGTGTTAAATAACCCGGCTGAATTTAAAGAACTTTTACACGAATGTAAATTAAGTGGTAAAAAAACATTTACCTACACACTCTTGAGGGAATTTTAAATAAAAACCCACCTAAATGGTGGGTTTTTTTATCTTCACTTTACAATCATAATACCAATTCTCAGATACTCTCTCAAAAACCGTTTTACAATTTGAACAGGTTAATTCATCATCATAAGTCAAATCAAAATAACTTTCAGTTGGAGCGTATTTTTGATTACATACTGGACAATCAATATGGTTGTGAATAACATCATTACACAAATCACAACATATCTCAGGATAAACCTCTAAACTAATCTCATCCATTGTCTTTATTTACAATATCATCAGTATGATGGTCGTTAGACATATCCGACATAATTTCTCTCCTATCTAACATAGGGAATATTTCTTTTAAGATGTGATAAGGTCTGAACGAGGGATGACCATCAATGCCGACATCAATTCTCCTTCCTTTACCGAATCGGATTTCGGTAGGTAAGTGAGTATGACCGTGAAGGTGCATCACCCCTTTATTCAACCCGTTCCAAGAGCTTATCGGATAGTGCATTAATACAAACTTTTTACTTCCGATGACCAAAGTTTGATAAGTTGACACCGTCAAAAATATCTCTTGGACACTATCTTTATTATTCTCAATGTGTTCATCGTGGTTTCCTAAAACCAAATGTATGTTTTTACAAACAAGTCTATTGTAAAATTCTCTAACTTTATCAAAACCACCAAATGACCAGTCTCCCAAATGTATTAGAATATCCTCCTGTTTTACAACACTGTTGATGTTATCAACAATAACCGAATTCATTTTTTCAATGGTTGGGAAATCCCTTGTTTGACCTATTGGAATTGAGCCGTCAGGTAGTCTCCATCCTGTAACACCCCTACATATATTCTTATGTGAGTAGTGAGTATCGGATGTTATCCACACATCAGGAAATCTACCTTTTCTATCTGGCTCTATTCGTATCATTTTGATAAGCTAAAATTACTAAATTCTTTTAATCCGGTCAATTCTTTTACTATTTCTTTTTTAATATATTCAGGAAACGGTATTTTTTCATTTATATCATCAAGTTCAACCTCAAGAGTGATTAAATCGTGGTCACTAAACACATCAATTTCAAAATCAAAACCTTTGTAAGATACGACCGTTCTCATTTTATCTAACACTCTTGACTTGGATAAATCAACTTTTAAAAAGTCTTTTAAAGAAATAGATTCTTCATCTTCTTGGAAAACTCCCTTTGATATATTGGATTTTTTTGTTTTAAATATTGATACATCTTTCGTTTTTGTATTCACTTGAAATCTGTACCTTAATCCGTCAGGAGTGTACCATTGTTTTATTCTGTATTCTTTGGAATCTCCTTCAATCTTTGGGAAACTTCTAAGTAAGAACTTTCTTTCTATTTCTTTATTAACATCCATTTATTAGAGTTGTGTATGAGTTAATTTAACGTCTTTATCATTTACGTCTATCTCATAAATATACTCTTCTCCTGATTGACCTACTCCATCAAGACTTGTCATATAGACATCTCCGGGTTGTTCTTTTAGAATTGAGATGATTGATGCGAATAAACAACCAGCTCCGTTAAACACTTCACCTAATTTACGTTCAGTTCCCAAACCGTTGGTGATTTTTCCTCCCATAATTATTTCTTCTAAACTTTTCCCAAGTCCTGAAGGATAACCGTCCCAATGTTTGTAAACCGCAACCATTGGTTTACCATTTTCTTTCATTACAATTGATGCTCTTGTTGCCATATTTATTAGATTTATTTTACAAAGATACTAAATTATTTTCTAAATACCAAATCGGTACTTCTCTTTTTTTCCACGTAGCAAAAGTTTTTTTTGCCCCCATATAGTAGTTCCTGTATGACTCAACAACGTCTTTTACCTTAAATTCATCAGGCATTGCCTTCGGTGGTTCGGTAAGCCCTTTGTCACAAATATTTACCTTATTTGTTACACACCATTCAATAACATCCTGAGATTTATGTCGTTTTTCATATCTGTATGTATATTCTTTACATAATTCCAACCCCAATTCACAAAGATATAGATAGTTGGAAAGACTTGTCCTAACCCAAATTGAGCAGGGGTGATTTTTATGAGATAACTTGTACGGAACTTGGTCTGTTACTTGGTTTGTTATATGATGAGCCGAACAAAGAAGTTGTGCGGTCTCCAATATCATCTTAACAACGTGTTTATCACAATGGTACTCAGCACATTTTTTAACATCCGCATCTAAAAAGAATATATTCATAGTATTTATGTTTAATGGTACCTACAAAGTTAGTAAAAAATTTATTACCAACCTACTTAAATTGGATAAAAGAAGTTGTCGATATTGAACATTCGGGAACGGTACGTAGATACTCGGGTTCTGGAGTACTGTCAACAGCTGACCAAGAATGGGAAGAATATGAAATAAAGATTAAAATTGATTATTCTAAATTAAGAAATAGGAGAAGTTGTGACAACCCTAACAAATGGGTAATTGCTAGTATGTATAGTTTAGAAAATTTGATAGGTTATCATCAAACCGTTTGTTTGGCTTATACTATGCACGAAATAAATCTACTATTCGGACTCGATTATAAATACGAATTCAAAATAGTAGATTCTAATTTACAGGATAGACCGTTTTAATTAAACGGTATGTTCAATAGTCACCCTAACACAATTTTGTGGTAATTTGTTGATGTGTCTGTAATTGTTGACATAACCCATAATGTTTGCCGCTCCAATAGCGTTTGCCGAATGAGTGTAAACATCAACCACAGGAGCTCCATTCATCCACTGCTCAACCAACCATTTTGCACAATCATAACCTGTTTTCTCGGTAATATTATCGTAATTTAGGGTATAATTATGATACACATTTTTGTGCCATTCTTTCATCGCAGTATCACCTAAATCGTGGTCTAAAGAAATTGTTTTGATATTCTCTAAACCGTATGTTTTCACAATACGAACAAATTGTTCATAGTCTCTTGCAATAATCCAATCTTTATCGATTGGAGTTCTAACATCATCTAAATAAATCCTCTCTTTCATTTGAATAATTTTTCGTATAATTTAATTAATAAAAACATTACAACTAATGTTACTCCCCCAAACATTCCTACCATCCCCAAAAATTGAAAGAAGAATTTGTAGTAGTTTTTAAAGTAATCATAAAAACCATATTTTGTTGGTACGGTTAAATAAGTTGTTAGACCAATCAATGTTGATAATACAAACATTGAAAATAGGAAAAATAATCCCTTTAGTAAAATTGTTTTTTTGTTCATTTTTGTTTAGTTTAATATAAAGATTAATAATACGATTAATAATGATAATAATACACAGATTGCACCAATTTTATTTGCGTATTCAACCTGGTCTTTTCTTCTACCTTGATATTCATCTGAATTCCATTCTCCGTTTTCCATTTTTTTAATGTTTTAAAATAAAAGTGGTCTTGACAGGATTCCAACCTGTACTCTTCGTCTTAGAAGGACGACACTTTATGCAGTTAAGTTACAAGACCAAAATAGAAGAAACCTTTGAACACTCGTACCTACGTAACTTAGTAAAGTCGTAATTGTAGGGTCTGTACCGCCTTATTCCCAATTTGATTTCTAATCCTTAATGGTTATAGGTTTCCTCCCAGT
>Ga0078894_10002239_pt1 | contig 14599 bp, 17 predicted proteins | sample LauGreSu1BDMLBSD_2_FD_67506 | JGI IMG/M metagenome (GOLD analysis project Ga0078894, IMG submission 67506) | Freshwater lake microbial communities from Lake Michigan, USA - Su13.BD.MLB.SD (version 4) (version 4) | ecosystem: Environmental > Aquatic > Freshwater > Lake | place: Lake Michigan... | reverse complement strand
GTAGCTCCGATCATGCTCGTTGCCAGCTGACCTATGCTTGCCGCTCCCTGTACTACCATAAACGAGAGCCAAGGTATTAATCCCATGGCATAACCGGCAAAAGACGAGATGTTATCGTTTACCTCTGCTAAAGCCGATATATTCCCAAGACTCAAGCCCCCTTCGGTCAATGCCCCGCTCCTGTACTTCGCATAAGTTACGAATACCATGTTTAGAATCGTAAAGAGCACGGGCCACAACTCCACCCAGAAAAACATAAACAGATATTTTTTCAGTATATTAATTCCTCCCGGCATGATGCTTAGTACCGCCACAATCGGAAATATCCCAATTATTAATACTTCGATAATGATTTTTAAGATCGGCAAGAAATTACCCGCCATCTTACCCATAATCTTGAACGAAAAACCTTGATTCTGCTCGGCATGGGCTAGAGCATAAGCCATAGCAGGGTCATGGTCACCTTGCCAATCACGAATCAGATTGCGGAGCATATTAATTCGCAGGATTTCCTCGGCCTTAGCACCTTCTTGAGCTAAATAGCTATAAGCATCACCTATAGAAAGAGCAAGCATTCTCCCTAAATCCTCGGGTCTTCCTTTAAAACCGGGGAACAACTCCGCTGCCGCTTTCATCACGTACTCGGCTAGATAATCTTTCTTTCCGGTCATTAACTTTTGTAGCGCCCGATTACACGGAATTAATTGTTTCTTGCCTTCTTGTGCCAGAATAATGCCTCTTTGCGAGGAAGTATGCTCGGTAATGAACTTTAGCGGATCCGGCGTATTCATCAATTCTTCTAAAGGATATTTCCCCAGAGCCAAATCGTAGATTAAACACTGGGAGACAAAATTTTTCATGTCGGCGCTTTGACTTGTAGACGGAAGCCTTGCCTCTGATATCTTGGTAATGATCGAGGAATACATATTCATCCCCGTTTCGGTATATCTGCTAAAACCAGGCTCTTGAAAAGAGAGGTCATATTCATAGGCCATTGCCTGACCGACGTTGCTTGCTACATACGCACTAAGTGCCAGTAAATACGGCACGTTATCTACGGATTTTTGAAAATACGTTACTTTATCGGTAACAAGTACCCGGGTACTAGGTGCCAGCATCACCGCTACTATTACTAAAGAGGCGGCAAGCTTCTTGGAAACGCCGACTATATCCTGATTAATCGCTACCATATAGCTATAGCAGATAACGGCAATATAAAGAAAAATAAAGACAAACGTTCCAAAAATACCGCCTTTAGAGAGCATGGCGATGGCGTTTAAACATTTCCATAATATCTCGCCGCCGCCTTGTGTTACGATTTCATACATGATCTACATCCTCATTTGTTTTGCCCAGAATTCATATAGTTTTGACTCAAGAATCATCGACCGATCGATGATTTCCGCCGTAGTACCCGATATCTGCTGCTGTTCTTTTAGTACGCTTGCCAGCATTGCCTCGCTCTGCCGTGAATTAGTTTTTACCTGTTTAACTACTTCATTACTAAGCTCGGTTAGATCGCCCAGTATCGATTCCGATTCATCGATTACCGCTTGGCCGTAATTTCGCAGGACATCAACGGCTACGGCCTCCGAGTATTCTTTCGGCACGTCCAGAACGTTACCCCTTGTATAAGCCGAGTAAACGACTAATAGCTTGTAAATAGGTAACCTCGTTGTCTCTACGAGTCCGATTTCGCTCTCGGAAAGTCTTTCATCGGCAATTATTTTATCCGCTATTGACCGGAGGTGAGTGCCGATCTTGCCGGCAAGCGATTTTTCAGGCGGATAAACAACCGCAGCTTTTAACATACTTAAACAGCCGTCGCTCATGCAAGAATAAGTATCACCCTGCCCTCCACTAAGTAACGCCTTATAAGCTCCGCTTAGCGGTTTATAGGGCGTCGGTTTGCCGTCCTTGATGATGACCGTCCCGAGCATCGATAGAATTGCTTGCCGAGAGTATTGCTCATCATCGCCTTTAAGGAACTTGTTACGACTGATTGCTTCCCAAGTTACGTTATAGTTCGCATAAGGATCGGTTTCGGCCAACTCTTTATGGCCGGACTTGCCGCATTTTTTCATTGCATCAAAATAACCTGAATCACCTTTGCTACTGCCGCATCTCTGCTCCATCCTGCTCCTAACCGAATCGGCTACGGTATTTGTCGCCAGTTGTGCAAGCCGACAAGAATTCATCAAGGTCGATGATGCTTCCTGAGCCATCGCTAGTTTGTCTCTAATCTGTTGTCCGACATCGCTTTTTAGTAATGCATCAAGTAACATGCTAGCTCCGATTTCCGCTACGTTACTTGTTACCGCATCAAACATCTGATCAAAGTTTCCGTCTAGAAAACCAAGACCTCCAAGCTGTAAATCAATTCCGCCGCAACCGGCTTTAACTGAAGGGAGGCTTAAGTCTACTCCGATCCTCCGATCAACAATCGGACTTCGGTACGAAAGATTTCCGCCGTCATAACCTCCTCCAAGCTGCGACTGATAAGCTCCTCCTTTGGTTATGTTGCTTGCTCCGTGTTTGCCCATTTTATTATAAAATTTCAGTAACTCCTTATTACCGTGACCGCTTGCATAAGCCGCTTGGCATATTACCAAAACTATTAAGCAAACTTTAATTAACCGCCTCATATATATTCCTCTCTATTTCTTCCAGCGAAATCGCTCCCCCCGCTACCGGGTAATACTTCTCTCTTCCGTACTCAAACAGGTAAAGAGACGGAAAATTCTCTACTTTTACTTGCCTGCTTATGCCGTTATCCGCTATTAATGCAAATAAACTGTCCTCTTTAATACCTCCGCTTGAAACGGCTAATACCTTAAAGCCGTATTTTTCCTCAAGCCTTTTAACTACCGGCTCGAAAATATCGCAGTACGGGCAACCGTTTTGCACAAAAAGTATAAGGCCGTATCTTTTATTCATCCTTGTTAGCTTCTCGGTTATTTTTTTCTTCTCTTCCCGCTCACGTACCGTAATTGCATCTTGGCTTATCGGATAACGAACTTTCGGATCAAACTGCGGGTTTTTCAAAAAAAGAGTTTTCTGGAGACTGCGCAGAGTACTAATTTTACCTCTCACCTCCTTCATCACTTCAACATAATCTCTCAAGTTATCTTCACTCGGCTCCATAATTAGCCTGCTAAAAATTTCCTTGTTTTTCGTTCCGATAGCATCTACTTGCTCCGTATAATAAGTTTTGGACTTTTGACTCGATATATTGTTTTCTAAGTGGTTAATTTCCTTTTCTACTCCGCTTTTCCTCTGCTCTTCCTTATACCAGAACCAACCTTCTCCGTGTTTGCCGTACCATGATTCCGAGAGCGGCGTCCCAAAAGCATCAAAAGCCGTTAAAATCAATATGTTAATAATTATTAGCTTCTTCACCTCTAACCTCACCATAACGGATAAGCAACCGCCAAAATCCTACTTTCTTCTATCCGTCCCATTTGCTTGTACCTTGAATCAAAACTATCCTTGTGCTCCCCAAGGACAAAATACTCTCCCTCTCGCAATTTTCCTTCCTCGCTTAAATCAATAACCTTTCCCTCTAACGAATGGGTTTTAGCGGTTGCAACATATTCATTGTCGATAAAAAAATCACAGCCTTTTACCTTTATTTCGTCCCCACTTTCTCCGGCAATCCGCTTGATGAAGCTCATATCATGTCCGCTTGCGGTAAAAACTATATAATCGCCTTTTTTAGGAGTAATGCCCTTAACTCCAAGCCAGAAAACTTGGGGCAAACTTTCAGTAGGATTAACGACAAATACCAATCTATTGCTAATTAAAAGCCCAACTAATAGCGAGATTGCTACCGCTACCGAAGCTTTGAACCTAATTTTTTTCATAACCTTAAAACTCATCGCTAAAATTCTTCTTCGCTACCATTTCTATTGCCTCCGCTAAGTCTATACCTTGCCCGCAAAGCTCGTTAATCGCCTCGTAATCCGCCGCCTGCGTCGAATATAGCACCCGAGAATAAGGATCAAGTAGCATCCTTCCAACTACGCACTCTCCTCCGTCGCCTTTTATCATCAATTCCGAATAAACACCGTGTTCGGTTTTGACCGAATACAGCAATCTTTTCTGAAAACTATTCAGCACGATTTTCTTACTTTCTATTAACGCTTCGATGTTTTCCTTATTTTGCATATGGATCATCTTCCAGTAGGAGTTCGTATAGGCCGCAATCCCGGCAGGAGAAGAAAAATAATCCTCCAGACCTTGCGTTATCGTAATTAACGCTCCTTTATATTTTCTTGCCCGCCTAGCAACGCTTTCAATGATCGCACCCCCGCTGCCGCCTTTTAGCATGTCCCACGCCTCATCGATTACGAGGGCAATCTTCTGTTTCCTACCTCCTAAATACATCTTTTCTGATACCTGATTAAGCAGAACGGCAAAGATCACGCTTTGAAATCGCTTGTTGCCGCTGATTTCTTCCAGCTCAAAAACGACAAAAGGATTGTTAAAATCCGCATTCGACTCCCCGTTAAAATACTTGCCGTACTGACCGCCTGAGCCAAACGGAAATAACATGTTTCCCAAATCCTCGGCGCGCTCGTCTCCTTCTTTTAATAACCAATCGATGATATCGTTGATCTCGCCTTTGCGCCCCCGTACCTTTAGTACTTCCTTAACCGCTCTTGATAAAAACGATAGTTCAATCGACGATATCTCGCCTCCCGGGTTAATCATCAAGCACAACAGAGGTACCATAAAACCGATGAATTCTTCCTCTTCGTTGATACTAGAAAAAGGATTCAAACAAATCGGCGTATCATACCTGAATTCAACGAATAATCCTCCGAGCAAATTACACAGGTTTTTATAGGAACGCCCTACGTCAATAATAAAAACTCTTCCTCCCGTTCCGACCAAAGAGCATACCGTATCCTGAACCGTTACCGATTTACCCGCTCCCGAAATCCCCGCTACCGCCGTATTGTAGTTTCCTCGGTTATTGCCGAACGGATCAAAAAAGAATATCTGTCCTCTTCGCTCTACGATCATTAATTTTCGGCTATTCATCCCTTTAGCCTCCGCAAGCACCGGGAGCATCCCGGCAACGTTACTCGCCCAAAGCCGGTAATTCTTTCCAAGCCTACCGAGATCTTCCATTGCAGGTAGAGTCTGATTCATCGGCAGATGAAACGTCAGCATCGGTAATTGGATTAGTTTGTTAGGGCTTAGTTCCCACTTCCGCGAAGCCGATTGAAACATCCCAAATAAATCCGCCTCATGCCTCTCTGCTTCCTCATGCCGGCAATATATGGAGCTTTGCGCCGAAACTATTACTACTCTTTCCGCTTCTTCCAGTTTCTTGACGCACGCTCTTGCCTCATGCGCCTCATCAATTGCTTTCGGACTGATCTTGCCGATCATCCCCGCTCTCTGGATTGCTCGGGCACACTTAACTTGTGCCGCCCTCCTTTCCTTAACCTGATCGGCTATTTTAATTGCCAGACTAAAAGAAAACGGACACCCTACTTGCGCATATACGTCAAACATACCGCCGACTAAATCCGACATCTCCGCTAAATGCGGACTTTCCTTGCCGAAAGAACTAATGCCGTAGTTCCTAATCTCATACTTGCTCCTCTCGCCGCCGTAGAGGTCAATTCTTTCAGGCGTCGTTACCTGCAGATAATCGTTATTAACCATTGCAGTACGCAGGGCATCCAGTTCATTCCACCTCGCTTCCTTCAGGTATTCCTCCCCTTTAGGCAAGGTTAAACAGCGTACCCACTCTATTAGCTTGCCGGGCTCTAACATTCTCGGCCTCATCCTCGCGCTTTTTAGCGTTCCAAGTAAACTCGTCTTTAGTGCAAGTATCTTGTTCTCATTAAGTTCCAGCGTATTATCCAGGGTTAGAGCTATCAGACATTTAAAATCACGCAATACTACCGCCTCGCTTTTGATTAAAGGTTTGTAAATTCCTCTCTTCCAATACGCAGCTCGCCCCGCCGCTAATTTCCGCATCACTGGGCTACTTTCCTCTCTTTCGGCCGCATAACTATCTAGCTCATCGCCGATAAAAGGCGAGGCATATATCAAAAACTGAATCATTGCACCTTCGGGCAAAATCCTCTGAAATAACGCATAAAAAGCCTCCATATCCTCGTCGGAAGCTCCACTCATCGGATCGGCTTCAATCAATATGCCCTTGCTACTACGATTGTAGTAGATTTCAGAAGAACTATCGTAAGCCTCGTACTCAAGCAGCTCGCCAAAAGAGTAAAAATCCTTTAACTGTTCCCCGGCATTCTTCTCTCTTGCCTGCTCGCCGTTACTGCGTTCATCAAACAAAGGATTAATGTAACCGCTTAGAATGTGTGAAAGTTTCTTAATCATTTTTTACTTCTTTCCTCGGCGGAGTGGTTTCGCTACTTTTTTCTGCGCTAGGAATCCCCGCGGCGATACTCGGGGCTAACGAAAAAGCCGTGCGTCTTTCGCGCATATATCTTCCGTCTTCGCCTACTTGCGGAGCAAACCAAATTTCTACTACCTCTTCGCCGCTAATTCCGCTCTCCTTATTTAACGGCTCAAGTTTCCTAAAAACCGCTTTGTCTTCTTTCTTGTTCATCTGCATACCCGCGTCAATTCGGGCATCGATTTCACCGAGCGGCAGACATCTTGCTCCTTCCGCAGCAGGACAATCAAACTTATTTTTATTGCTTCCCGCACAACCGCTCAAAATCAATGAAATACATCCAAATATTAATAGCTTATTAACCATTTTTCTTACCTCTCTCCTCTTATATCTTCAGTCCGGTTATCGTTTCCAAACTTGACCGTTTCCTGAAACACTACGTATACTTCTCTTCCCGCTCCTATCTGAATTACCGGTTGATACTGCTCGGCTCGAGCTATCGAATACTTGGCCATCATCTCAAACGCATTTGCCGTTCCTTCCGCTCCCGCCTGCTTCATGATGTCTGTCCCTTGCGCATTTTTCGTAGTTATCCCCCCGAGTGGATTAACGCTTTGCGTCGTAAACGACTGCGCTATTCCTTTCGTCATCCCCGAAAGCAAGCCGCTAACAAATCCCCGCCGCAAAATATCCCCATCTCTTGTGATTATCCTTCCCCGCATTCCGTTTGCTCCGTCCTCGCCGCTTACGTATCCTTCTACGTTAACCGAGATAATCTCACCGCTCTTCTTAACGCACGATAGCTTCTCTAAGCGCATAAATGCCCGCTCGCTCGATAAATCCCCGAAGGCGGCAGCAGTTACTCGGCACTGCTTCATTTTCCCGAAAAATCCGTTCGGCAAGCTTCCTTCATTAACTAACCGCATTAATACCGGTTGCGGTCTACCGCTCGAATCTACTCCCGCCGAAACGTTTACTCCGCTCAGCAACACCCCACGCACGTAACTACCCGCCGGTATATGAGTATGAACATGTCCCGTAAATGAAATATCGGATCCCCAACTATCGGACAATATCCCGGAACTATACCCTCCTTCCTCATCGTTGCCTTTTAACCCAGACTCCCTATTATTAGTAGATACAAACTCCTCTTCACTCTTGCCGTTACCCTTTTCATTGCCGCCTTCGGTTATTGTCGCTTCTTTTTCTTCATCACTTTTCCGTAATGATTCTAGTGCTTCTACTTTTTCCTTTAGCTCTTCGTATCTTTTTGTTAACTCGCTTTGGTTGCTATCGATTTTCTTAACGTCCCCTTGCGCGCTGAATATCCATTGGCTTTTATCATTGATGCTATTTGCAACTCCAACAAATTCTCCTACCGACTCTTTCTTTACTTCCTTCTCGCCCTTACCCCCGATTTTTAAAAAAACCAAACAGGTTACTACGATTCCGATTAGCGCAAAACCTATGAAAAATCCTTTTTTGAGCCTGCTTTGAATCACCCCCGGCTTCTCGTTTCCAAAAAAATACATTTTCTACCTCCTAACTATAAAAACTCTTGTTGCCTCTTTTGGCTCAAGTCTTGTCTTCCCAATTGCTACCGCCTCTACTCCGCGGTAAGAAAAATCTTCTCTAGAGAGCATTATTTCCTCTCTCCCGCCGTTGCTAACTTCTAAAACTTCCCCGCTAAAATCTTTTCCCATATACGACTCTATGTGCGTTACTCTCGCTCCGCTAATAGCAGGTAGCCTTATCTTTACTTTCTTTAATTCGTAGCCGGTAATATTATCCCCCTGGGCCATAGCCTTAATTAAACTCGTCATCGCTACCTCGCGGCTTGTGAGGCGGTTTTCTTTCTGCTGCTCTCCTTCCGGTACTATGCTAATCGTCTCAGGTAGCTTTGCCTTAGGCAAAAGCTCTAACAGGTAACTCTTCCCGCTATCCGTCGTTATAAAGGCATATACCGGTTTCCCTTCTCCTTTCTGGGGTTCCGGCCCGAGAAGTTTTAGGTAGATTTCACCGATATTCGTATCCTTATCATAATCAAATTCGCCCGCTATCCCTCGTATCGCCGTTATTCTGCTTCCTTCTACTCCGATTCTGTTTAATCCGCTCCTAGATACCAGAGCCTTTACCTCTCCGCCCGGACCGGAAAAAATACGCTGGTAACCTAAACTGTTAACGGGCGCTAACATTGATATCGCTAAAACCGCCGTAATCAGATTTTTTCCTTTAATTTCCTTGCTCATTTTTCAATTCTCTAAAATCGATTATCTTTAATCTGCCGCTATTGTAGGAATAGCTAACCTTGTAAGTCTGCTCTTTTGAATCGGCCGGAGCCGATCCTATCCAGCTTTTTAATATCCCTTTTACCTCTACCTCCAGCGCGCTTGCATTCGTCCTAAATGCCGTTATATGAAAAACGGTCGATAATCCTCGCCTCTCTATTTCTTGCCGTTCCCTGATTAACTTTTCCTTGATCGGCCCGTAATTTGCAGACTCAACATAAGCTAGCAGGTGCTCGGCTCTAGCACCGAAATTGCTCGGCGTAACATTTAAAATCAGTCCGATTAAATATTCGCTCGTCTGTTCCAAGTAACTATCCGAGACCCTGCCCGCCGCAACCCAAAATTCCCGTTCAATCACAGGAGGTACTACGATTATTTTTTCCTTGTCTTTTAAGTAAAAAGTAGTTGCTCCGAGTAAAACGTTTAAGGTAAAGGAGCACACCAGTGCCAAAGCTAACGCCTTCCTTTGTCGTAAAAGCTTTTCCCCAGACGCAATCAAATTCTCTATTTTCACAATAAACGACTCCGTATATATGACGCAGGCAAGGATTTATACCTCTTCCTGCTATCAAACGATAACCAGTAAAATCCTACCGTAGTCAAATCGCCGTATTTACTGTTCTTTAATTTCCTGTACCCTCGAACCGATAACGCTCCGATTACTAGGGCAACGATACCCGATAACCATACCGGCACGGGCATTAAAAAAAATCCTCCTACCCCCGAAACGAGAAATATATTCGTCTCCTCCCAGCTCCAAAATAAATTCCGATCCGGGAGGTTAATAAATACCGGTATCGCTTCCCCTCGGGTCATATCAGTGCGCCGCTAGCAAACATTGAAGGTAGGGCAATTCCCGCTACCGCCGCAGTCGTTGCAATAGCTCCTGCGCCTAAATTCTGTTTTGCCAATATGAAAAATGCCGCTGCTATCCCCCCGCTTGCTCCTATCCCGTACGATATCAGTTTTGCTATGTGGCCAATCTCTCCCTGTACCGCTTTTAATGCCGCCTGTGCCTTTGCTCCGTCAAATTCATTGCTTGCTAAACTCTCACTACCGTAGAGAAATATTAACCCCGTCGCAGCAAGACAAACACCCGCTTTTGCATAAATTACTAATTCCTTCTTAATGTTTTTATATCTATTGTTTTTTATTGATTTTTCCTTGTTGATTACCATTTAATTACCTTTTATATTGTATTTATTCTGATGTTATTTGATATATGTACGCTTATCAAATTGTATTATTACATTATCCGTCTAATCAAAATGGAATTTGATCATCAAGTTTTGATAATTCCTCTATCTCGGTTATGTAGTTCTCCCTTGAGATTTCGTCCTTACTTTGCTTCTCTTTACTACTTGTTAAGAGGTTTATGTGATTGATATTTACCTCTATAGAACCTTTTGCGTTGCCTGATTTATCAATGTAAGTTCTTAGCTTCGGATAACCTTTAACCAGCACCCCCGCCCCTTGTGTTACATACGCTTTTATTACTTTTGCTAAGCTTTCCGAATTAGTGTTGCACTCAAACCACGTTGTTTCTTTTTTTTCTTCCCCTCCCCTATCCTTTCGCATTTTTGATACCCCAACAGAAAAAGTTACAAAGTGCTGGTATTCATTAGGTTTTGGGAATATCGGGTCTTTCCCGACATATCCTATTAATTCAATTTCTGCCGTAGTTAACATTTTTACCTCCTTAAATATTTTTAATTTCATAATTTACACTTTCATCGTAATCCTCTATCTTGAGAGGTAATCCTAAGTTCTTTCCCAATTTTCGAATAGGCACGACTAACGCCATCGCTTCAAAGTGTGTTACCCATGGCGAGTCGGGCTTATGCGAACTACGGGAAGATTCCATACTCTCGTTAATCTCATCCCTAAAACACACTTTTATTTGAGCCTCACCGGATTTAAGCTTTACTACCCCATAAGTAGCAATAAGGTTTTCCCGAGCCTGCTTCTCTTTTGACGGGACATGTTTAATATTAGGATTCATCCCAAGTTCGTACTCAAAGAAATCATCCTTATAAACCCCGTAAGAATAAACATTGGACACAAGCGGATTATTGAAGAGCAGTTTAAGCCACCCCCTATAACCTATTTGTAGCTCTATCGTTGACTTGTAAGGAATAAGCCACGCTTGCCCAAGTGAAGAGGCAGGGTCTAGTCCGTATTCACAGCATTTGTAAAAAGCATTTACTATCGATAACTGACTGCATATCCTTAACTTATCATTAGTATTGATTTCCCACGCAAAAGACCTAGCTAACTTCTCAAAAAGTAAGGTATTGTTATTTAGAAACGGCAATAACTTGTCTTTTCTTGCACTACAGAGCTCATATATTCCGTCTTTTGCTTTAGGTACTATTGTTGCTACTTTATCCTGCTCTATAACCTCCATAGAGGCTTGCTGAGCATTTAAGTCGTTTTTAATATATGGATTACCTATATTGTCGGTTTTTACTTCTCTATGAGCGTTATTTTCGCTTTTTGGTATTTCTACTTCATAAACCGATATTGCCGATTGATGTAATTCCTCGCTTTGATAACTTCCGTTTGGCATAGTTGCGCTCATTTCATCCTCCTATAATTTGCAGAATTCTATATGTATTATCGTTTGAGTATTCCCTGTAAAGTTCAGGCATTTCTTGCTTTAATGCACCGGTATTAAGTCTGGTAGCAGTTCTTTCCTTTAAAGCCACTTTGCAGAACCCCGCATCAAGAATACCCGCATCACCCATAAAACTTTGAATTTCGATTTTTAGCTTTTCTTCCTGCTTCTCAAGTTCTTTACGTTTCATTGCAGTTTCCTGCCATATGTTAATCTTTTCCCTAATATCACTATCGGCTTTGATTGTTTTGGCAGTCTCTAACTTAGGATAAACTTCTTGCAACTCAGCAGGGGTTGAAGGCTCAGGCGGAATACCTGCTAAAATGTGATTGTTCCAGAAATTTATCACCGCTCCTCTTATCTGAGCCTCATATTCCAAGTCTCGCCAGTATGTAAAACACGCATATTGCCAATTACTGAATAACACGGGAACGTCTACCCTTTCGGCATTTGATAACATTGCATAATATGCAACCTGTGTTCTGTAATATTCCGGTATTCCCTCTTCCCACTTAGCAATCGGGGATTTGGTGGACTTTGCCTCAACTATTACATTTTCACCGACAACTTTGGCATCTATATTACCCCGCATAAATGGATACTCAGGGTCAATAAAGGGTGGTAGGTTAGTCTCAAGGGCGCAGTTATTTACTTCGCAGTATTCCTGCAATATATACTTCTCAACTCTAGCACCACGCTTTAAGTCCTCGCTTTCCTCCTCATAAATAACCTTTGGATTCATCTTGTCTCTGTAGACATCTAAAGGCGTACACCATGGCGACAATTTCATGATAGGAGCAATATCACTACCACCTATACCAAGTTTGCGATCAAGCAAAAAAGTCTCTCTGTTACTCATTTACCTGCCTCCATTCTACGTTTTTAAGTATCACGCCGTCTTTGCATGTTCCTTCAATGTCGGCAGTAAGGCTTACCTTATCATAAGTATTTAATTCCCCGATCATGTCGGGGTAATCGTTACACTTAACTAAAAGTGCCTGCTCAGTAGTAAAAACATAGTGAGGCTTGTATTTAACGGCAACGTAATGGCTAAATATTGCCTTAAAGTGCTGCTTTCCCTTTGTTTCTTTATTGGAGGTAGTCATACCGCTACCTCCCGAGAATTATTAGGTTTAGAGTGTGCTTTGTTATTAACTAAACTCTTTAATGCTTCATCAATTAAACGAGCAGTTGGGTTTTTTGCAACATGCTCCTTATATCTATCCTCATTTCGTTTGATATATTGCCTACTTTTCCAATCGTTATAATATAGGTTTTCCATGTCTAAGTTCATAACTATACCCTCAGAGAAGAATAGTAATCGCTACGCATAGCTCTAGTCTCTCCCCAGTATCTGCTTCTTGCTTCTTCTAGCTCCTGCTCTAATGCTACGGGGTCGTAAACCTGAATGTCCCAAGAAATGTCCCATCTTTTTGCTTCATCAAGTAAAAACTCGTACTCATCAATCTTTCTGCTTAACTCATGGTAATCCACGCTGTTTGCATCAAACGGAATGTTATATTTTCTTGCTCTTCTTGTTTGCTCTTTGGTAAATGTTTGTTTGAAATGAGCTCGTGCTTCTTCTATTTGCTCGTTTAGCGATTTACTTCTTGCTCTCTCGCCGATCCGTGCAAAAGTTTCTTTAGCAGAATCAGATAACTCTAAGCTCTCAGCTTTAGCTTCATGAAAACTAAGTGTTTCCGTGATATTATTAGTTTGTGCTGTGTTAATTGGTTTGTCTGATAGTTGGATTGCTTCTTTTAAAGCTAATAGCTTCTTCGATAAAGCTTGCTTAGCCTTAGCAACACTGATGTCTTCTAGGATTGATGCGCTACTGAATGTGGAATTAATATCGGTGTGATTGAATGCCCCAAAGATTGTATCTTTACTTAAGGCGGAATTGTTGCTATTATGCATATAATTCTCCTGTTAAAAGGTTGAGTTGATAAAGTTGAGAATATCTAGACTTTGTAGGGCTTAAATATTCTCAACAAGTAATACATAAAAACGTCTTAAGCTGTGAACCTTAAGGCGTTTTTTTATGCCTTACTTATAGATTATAATAATATATGAAGATTATATTGTCAAGTATTTATTCTGTACTTTTACAGAATTTTATATTTTAGTTATGCACATTTTTGTATAAATTTAAAGCATACTCTAATTTTTCTTGATTTAATTCGTAAGAATTAGGTTGAGACTGTAGTTTTGTAATAATTCCTTTTAACTGTAAAGTTTTGAGTGAAGAATAAACAGCTGTATGGGAAAGAGAAAGTTGGCTTTTTAAATCTTTTGCCATAATCACCGCTACATTTTTAATTGATATCTTTATCATTTTTTTTAATATTGCACTTTCTGCTGGTGTATATAGCCCTATATTAGGTATTGCTTTTAATAACAAATCTTTTTGCATACTTATAGATGTTTTATTTTTTTCCTTGAATATTTGAATACTAACATATCAATTAGTTAAATATTTTTCAAGTACTAATACTTGACTTATAAAAATCAACAGTTAGTATTAGCTGTTATGAAAGCACATCTTTCGCTTTCCACAGCTTATCTAATACAATTCAGGAATGAGGTGTTATGGTTCAATAAGTCTATAGATGACAAGTCAAAGGTTACATTTTAGTTGGGGAACTGATTTTGTAACTTACCTTTCGAGATGTATTTAACGATACATCAACCGCTATTTTTTTACTTAAAAACCAACAACGATTGGTTTTGAGAATAGTACAGTATTGTCTATTCGTCAAGCCCTTTGTAGTTGGTTAATTGAGTAATGATTTAATTTTAATTAACTGACAATAAAGAAAATGGCTATTTTAGCACATAAACAGGAGCAGGAAGCTCCGAATAACCAAGACCAACTGGGCAAACTCTACTCATTTAAAGAAGAGAAAGCCCGCTATCGTAAGAGTTATATTGACTGGGACAAGATAAAGAGAGCTAATCGAGGTAATTTTTCCAGAGAAAAAGCAAAACATTTAAGTGATGCGGCAAAAGCTATTCTAGCACCAGTAATACAGAAACTTGAAAAAGGCGAGCGTGTATTTCTAAATCATAAGTATATTTCTACACTTACCTTCTGTAAAAGAGGGCAAAATTGTAATATCATAAAGCAATTAGAATCCGTCCTAGATATTACCTACCATAATTCTATTACTATTGATGGTAAAAAGCATCGCTATAGTTACGAATTTGCATATTACAAACAGAAAATAGTACCTCAAGAAGAGAATTCTATCGCACAATTTATTGAGCGAGACGAATCCTTGAACCATAGCTATCAAGCCAGTTTTG
>Ga0078894_10002237_pt1 | contig 14603 bp, 27 predicted proteins | sample LauGreSu1BDMLBSD_2_FD_67506 | JGI IMG/M metagenome (GOLD analysis project Ga0078894, IMG submission 67506) | Freshwater lake microbial communities from Lake Michigan, USA - Su13.BD.MLB.SD (version 4) (version 4) | ecosystem: Environmental > Aquatic > Freshwater > Lake | place: Lake Michigan... | reverse complement strand
GGATGTCCCTGGATCGAGGCCAGGTGGGGCAGCGTGATATAATTGTATTGTCATACCTACAAGGAGGAATAACATGGCAGCAAAAGGTAGTCTAGAAGCAATCATTGAGGTTGCAAAGAAAGAAGTGGGCACAATTGAAGGCCCAAAGGATAACGAAACAAAGTACGGTGCATGGATCAAGGTAAACTTTCAACCATGGTGCCAGTCGTTCGTTTCTTGGTCAGCATTTACTGCGGGAGTAAAATCATTCCCAAAGACTGCATCAACAGTAGCAGCAGCAGATTGGTTTAAGAAGGCTGAGCGTTGGTCAGATGCTCGTAACGATGATCCAACTCCTGGAGACTGGATCTATTTTGATTTCCCAGAAGATGGCGTAAATCGTATTTCACATGTTGGTCTTTGCATTAAGAACAACGGCGATGGAACAATCCAAGTTATTGAAGGAAACACTTCAGGAACTTCAAAAGGAGACCAGCGCAATGGAGGAATGTGCGTAGAAAAGACTCGTGCATACGTAAAGAACAATAAGAAGAAGTTGGTTAATGCTGTAGTTGGTTGGGGTCGTCCAGTTTATACTGGTGAAGAAAATGATCCACTACTAAACAAGGTAGTTGCTTCTGCAACAACGGCAGCACCTGCAAAGAAGGCTGCAAAGCCTGCTGCAAAGAAGTCATCTGGATCAGGAAAGGCTCAGGTAGCACTATAATGGAGTCAAGAAGAAAGTCATTACTAAAAACTATAAGTTGGCCATTCGTACACTTTACTTTTGTTTCTGGAATAATTTATTTCGTACTTAAGTATTACACTGGAGAAGCAGAGTGGGAGTATGTAGGTCTTTACGGGCTATCATATCTAGCATTAGAAATGACTTTCTTCTATCTTCATGAAAGAGTTTGGGCTAAGTTTGGAAAGAAGGTAAAGTAATGAGAATTAAGATTATTAAGTTTGTTGTAAAGGCTTTAGGCTATGAGTGGTCTGGAGATGAACTCAAACTGCCAGTTTGGTATGTAAAAGAAAAAAAGAAGAAGTAAGTATATGCCAGCATACGAGTATGACTGTATGGTCTGTGCTGTAAGATATACAAAGTTTCGTGGTATATCCGAAGATGATCCAGGATATCAATGTGAAACTTGCAATAAGTCTTTAGTTCGTGTATACTCTAATATAGGAGCAGTATTCAACGGTAGTGGATTTTATTCCACTGATAACAGAAAGCGGTAGTATAATGTTTACAATGATTAAAGATGAAGTAAAGCAAGAGTGGCAACTATCCCCTTTAGATCGCTGTGATAGGTGCAGTGCAGAAGCCTTAGTAAAGGTAACTGGCATTACTGGAGAACTGTTGTTTTGTGGTCACCACTACAACAAGATTATGGATAATCCAGAAGGATACAACAAGATGGTTTCTTTTGCATTGACAGTTCTTGATGAAAGAGAAAAACTTATTGAGAACAAGGCAAAAGGTAAAGATTATTAATGATTATTCAGATTATTGGTCTTCCAGGTTCTGGTAAAACAGAACTAGCAAAGGCACTAAAAGAACGCATTAATGCTATTCATCTTAATGCAGACGAAGTTCGTGCAACAGTTAATTCAGACTTAGGGTTTAGTCCAGAGGATAGGATTGAGCAGGCTCGTCGTATGGGTGATATGGCTCGTCTTATTGCTAAGCAGGGAGTTGCTCCAGTCATTGTTGACTTTGTTTGCCCCACAGACTTAACTCGTGCAGCATTTGGTAAGCCAGACGTTCTTGTATTCATGGACACTTTAGCAGAAGGTCGCTTTGAAGATACCAATAAAATGTTTGAAAGACCAACAGAGTTTGACGTATCTTTTATTAGCCACAACTTAAATGCCGAAGCAAAGGCATCTCATATCATTGAAAAGTTTGGACTACATGATTGGTCTGCACCTACAACCCTTATGCTGGGCAGATACCAGCCATGGCATGAAGGACACCACGCACTTTACAAAGAGGCAGGGAAGAGAACAGAGCAAGTTTTGCTGGGAGTCCGTAATACCTACAATACAAGCGAAAAAGATCCTCTTAAGTTTCATCAGGTAAAAGAATACATAGCCAAGGATGAGTTCATGGATGGCGCATTAGTGCTAAGATTGCCTAACATTACCAACATTGTGTATGGTCGTGATGTAGGTTATAAGATTGAACAAGTAGACTTGGGTGCTGAGATTCATTCTATTTCTGCCACGCAAAAACGCAAGGAGATGGGCATATGATAGAAAAGTTTAAGAAGTGGTTCTTTAAACCAAACCATCATATACAAGTAAGATATAACACTAAAGTTGGAGATAGCGACCTTCACTGGCGTGTAATCATTGACGGAAAAGAGACTCTCGCAAGCCATATTGAAATTCAAGGATATGTATATGGTGAGTCAAGTGTTGTAAACGGAGATCAGAAGATGAATATAGCCTGCTACGGCAAAATTTATTGGAATGGAACTCGTGCCAAGATTGAAACAGGACCAGGACCAGAACTTCTGCCATGATGGTTTCTAAATCAAGATCACTAATAAAGTCATTAACATGGAGGGTGGTTGCACTAATAACCACATTTGTTTCTGCTTTATGGATCACTGGAGAAGAAGTGCAGGCGCTACAAGTCACGGTATTAACAAATACAATTAACTTTGTTCTTTACTACGCACATGAGCGTGGATGGAACTATATACAGTGGGGGAGAAAAGAATGAAAAAAGACATAGTTGTTGTTGGTGGAGGAAGTGCTGGATGGCTAACAGCGCTATACATCAAGCATACATACAATTTTTTAAATGTTACAGTTGTAGAGTCTAAAGAAATAGGAATATTGGGTGCTGGAGAAGGATCTGTTCCATATCTATTAGAATTTTTGCATGGCATTGACATAAACCTACCAGAAATAGTAAAAGAATGTGACGCTACTATAAAGAATGGAATTAAGTTTACAAATTGGAATAATGATAATGAGTTCTTTTATCATCCATTTAGACTAAATCATTTTACACAATTAGATATTGATGCTTTCTCATCAGATGTAAAAACAACTCCTCTTGTTGTCGCAAGTATTTTTAAAAATAATACATATTCAGATATCGATTTTATTGAAAAAATTTCAGAAAATAACAAGGTACCTTTTGTATATAAAGATTCTGAAAAAAATAGTTTAAAAGAAAAATATGAAAATTTAGGAAACTACTCGATACACTTTAATGCAACAAAGTTTGCAGAAACTTTAAGGAAAATAGGAATTGATCGTGGAATAAATGTTGTGTATGAAACAATAAAAGAAGTAAAGGTAGATAAAAAAAATAATGTTGAAAGTTTTTTATTAGAAAACAATGAAGTTGTGCCATGTGATTTTGTTTTTGATTGCAGTGGTTTTCACAGATTAGTTATTGGAAAAACTTTTAATGCAAAGTGGAAAAGTTACAAAAACTTTTTGCCTGTTGATTCTGCTGTCCCATTTTTTCTTGAAATGACAGAAGAAATTCCACCATACACAGAAGCAATTTCGATGAAATATGGATGGATGTGGAAAATACCTTTGCAGAATAGGTTTGGTTGCGGATATGTCTATGACTCTTCTTTGATATCTGAACAAGAAGCAATTAAAGAAATAGAAGAATTTTTAGGATATGAGCCAACATACCCTAGAAAAGATAAAGGTGGTTTTAGTTTTAGTGCTGGATCTTATGAGCAACCATGGATCAACAACTGCGTAGCAATTGGCCTTGCAGCAAACTTTATTGAGCCACTAGAAGCCACATCTATTTGGGCAAGCATTAATATGCTTAGAAGATTGGCTATGAGTCCAGAATGGCTGTTTGAAGATAACGACTATATAAGAGATGAGTTTAATAAAAATGTTGTAGAGATGAATGATAACATTGCAAACTTTATTTACTTTCATTATCTAGGTCAAAGAAAAGATACAGATTTTTGGAAGAAGTTTTCTTATGAAAATGCTCCAAAAAATTTAAAAGAAAAGTTAGATTTGTGGAAGCAAAGGTTTCCTAATATGGATGATGCGACCACATATTTCCCATATCACAGTTGGTTATTAGTAGGTCTTGCACTGAATATTGTCAACAAAGATCTTGCTGCAAAGTATATAGAAAATTCATCAAAATATAAAGAAAGTTTAAGAATGTATGACTATTTTATTAACATTCAAAAACATCGATTGCCTGAGTTCGTAAACCATAAAGAATTTTTGGAGGGATTAAAATGAAATTTAGAACAGAGTGGATCAATGCATTAAAGACAATGAAGCATAAAGAGTATTGGAATAAGCCAAATACTGTTGAGTTCTTTGCTTTTATGACAAAAATATCTATCATATTTCCAGGCTTACTGTTTGGTAAGCAATGGTGGTGGCTATACATTTTTGCATTGGTATCAAGTCTTGCATTAATCTGGTCATCAACAGTAAAGACTTTACCTACAATCATTTGGTTTAATATTTTGTGGACCGTCCTTGCTGCAAGTGCTATAATTAAGTATTGGGTCTAAGGGGGCTTATTATGTATCAGTATTATGTAAGAAAAGTAGAGAACGTAGTAGATGGCGATACCATTGACGTTCTTATTGATTTAGGGTTTGATATTTTATTTTCATCTCGTGTAAGACTGGCTGGTATTGATACCCCTGAGTCTCGCACTAAGGATCTAAAAGAGAAAGCCCTTGGCCTTGAGTCAAAGGAGTACCTAAAGAAGGCTCTGAAAGATGCTAAGTCTGTTGTTATTAAGACTGAAAAGATGAATTCATCTGAGAAGTATGGTCGCATCTTGGGTTGGATTTATGTCAATGAAGACACAGTATCCCTTAACGATATGATGATTAATGATGGTTATGCTTGGGGATACTTAGGTGAGACCAAGGTCAAAGATTTTGATGCATTAGCAAAGGCTAGAAAGAAGTCTGGCAAGTGAGTGATCCAGAAAAGATTATAGACGACCTGATATTAAAGGGTGGTTTGGAGTTTGTTGGTGTTGACCCAGAGTCTGGAGAAGCGCTGTACAAGCCAACAGACATACTAAAAAATATTGATCCAAAGTTAAGTAACGAAATGTCTGCTTATTTCTCAGAGTCAACAATGAGGCTGTGGGAAAAAGGTTTCATAGATATGGATGTCACTATTGCCGATCCACTAGTAAAACTTGCTGAAAAGTCTTTTGATGCAAATGCAATATCATCTTTAAATAAAGAAGAAAGAATAATAATACAGGAAATCATTAGAGTTCTTTCCGATAAAAAGTGATACAATAAACATTAGGGGCACTTATGAATAACTGGTATGGGGCTGTTGGGTTAACTATAACTATTCTATTAGTTTTGTTTACATACGTTTTTGCATCAAGACCTAGAAGGGGCAGTGCAATTGTTAGTCAGTCTATGCTTCTTTATAGATATAACAGCAGCAAAAGCCATTCAAGAAAATTGGTTATAAAAACACAGTCAAAAAAACACTATGATAAAACAAACGTAAAAGTTATAATTTTAGATAATCATGCATACTGGATAAAAGATAACATTTTTTATAAAGCACCAATAGTTAATCAGTCAATAGACAAGGACTTAGCAGAAGAAGTTGACACAATAAGCATGGATAGGGTACAATTAGATAAGATGATTTTTATAATGGACAAACTAAGAGAAGGGATTAACGATGATAGTAGGGGTTCAGGGGACAAGTAGTTTTAATAACTACAATATATTTTTAAGATCAATGGCCGTGGCCCTTTCTGAGTTATCAAACGAAGATAAAGATTTCCTTATATATTCTGCAGGACCAAACAACATAAACATGATGGCTATGGAGTTTGTAAACTTGTCCGAAAGAGGAATGAAATCAAGAGGAAAGTCTATAAAGTTTTTCAAGGTTACTCCTGAGTGGCTAGAAGAAAATATACAAAAAATTAATCATTTTGCTTTTTTGTCTAACCCAAAGGAGCCTGTTTCAAAGATTGTTCATTCATCAAAACTAAATAATATAAACACAAACGTATACACATTTTAAAATTTGTTATACACAAACCGTGCAAAGCACATGACAGAACGGAAAAAAATGAAGATAATTAATTCTTTAGAAACTATGGAATCAATAGTTAATAATAACAGACAACTGTCTTGGGATGGTTGGACTGTTGTAGAAACCTTTCCATCAGAGAAAGCGTATTTTTCAAAGTTTGGTGTTTACAAAAACAACAAATGGCAAATGAGAAAAGAGTTTATTCCTTCTATCAAAGGATGGGAAATTCCAGATAAGTATGTGAACTAAATGAATAAGCATAAATGGAAAGATGATGCTGTTTGTTTAGACTACGATACAAACTTATTTTTTGATAAGTATGAAGAAGATGAACTTCTTAGGCCAGCAATAGACGCTTTGTGCTCTTCGTGCTCAGTAAGAAAAGAATGTTTTTCTGTTGGAATATCTGGAAAAGAGTGGGGAGTTTGGGGCGGAGTTTATTTAGAAAATGGAGAAGTTTCTAAAGAGTTTTCCAGCCACAAGAGCAAGGCTGACTGGGGTAAGACTTGGCAGTCTTTAACAATGGAGTAATATGTATACAGATGAGATGAAGAGGGCATTTAGATCTTTAAATCCTCCTAAAAATTTTTCTTTGCAGATTATAGATAATGATCATTTTTTAACCGTAAAGGCTAAAGAAAAAGACTTTATGTCTTTAGAAACAGTTGAAATGAAAAGGGAAGCAATAGAATATATGATTCGTGTCAAGAAAGCACTAGAAGACAATGGCGCTATTGTTTTGTTGGTCAGAGAAGGTGGGAAAGAATTGTGATTGAGTCTATCTTAGTTGGAACTTTTGTATTTCTAACTTTATTGTTTTTATCTTTATACTTGGTTCAAGTTAAAAAGAATCGTGCAATCCTTGCAAATACCCTGCAACTTTTAATCATGCAGCAGTCTATGAATAATGAAAACAAAACAGATCAAGAAAAATCTAATGAAGCATTCTTAAAATTTGTTTCAGATTCTAGGGATTGGGCATATCAATATATAGATGAGGTTCAGGAATCATTAAATAAATTTATTACTGATATCGAGCCTGAAATAGCATACTTTGATGAGTATGGTATTGCTGGTTCTGCTTATCCACACTACTATTCTATGAAGAAAATTTCTGGGGCATACAAAGAACTAAAGAAAATGTTACCAGAAGACTATGATAAAATAGAGTAATGATCGTTCTTAAACACACAAAAAATCTTAACCTATTTATATGTGAAGAAGAATTGTGTGAGGACGAAAGTACACAGGTCTGGGCAAGTTCTGAAAGCAGAATTGTAGATCTGTGTGATTTGCATTATAGTCAAGCAATAAATATCCTAGGAGGAAAAAATGAATGAACAAATTAAAGCAGTTCTAGCGTCATACGGAAGATCAGTTCTTGGTGCAGCAACAGCGTTGTATGCATCTGGTGTAACAGATCCACAGACACTAGCATACTCACTACTTGGTGCGCTTGTGCCAGTTGTATTGAGAGCAGCAAACCCTAATGATACAGCATTCGGAAGAATGCCTTCAGTAGAAGAGGTTGACAAGGCAGTTAAGTCTGCAAAGGTTGTAAAGAAGGCTACTAAGAAGGCTCCTGCAAAGAAGTCATCTGGTGGAGGAAAGACAACTAATCAAGTAAAGTAATTTTACTATAGACTGGCAGGCTTGTTGTTTGACAGGCCTGCTTTTCTATGTTATAATATTGTTACCTGCCCATATGGGGGGTAAATTAACTTATTCGCTTGAAAGGGGAATAACATGGTAAAAACAGCACTGGATCTTTTTAACGATCCTTTTTTCAATACCTTCTCAAATCTTCAGAAGGTAACAACAACAACAAACTATCCACCTTATAATCAAATCAAACTAAATGACAAAGAGTACATTCTTTCATTTGCTTTGGCTGGATTCTCTAAGGATGATGTCTCAGTGTCGCTAGACAATCGCAAACTTACAATCAAGGGCGAGAAGCAGGACGCTGAGTTACCAGAGGGTGCGGAGTATCTACACAAGGGAATTGCTGCTCGCAAGTTCACTGATATCTTCACTCTTCCTGAGTTTGTCGAAGTTGTTGGGGCTGAATTCAAGGACGGTATCTTAGATATCAAACTTGAGAAGCAGATCCCAGAAGACAAACTACCAAAAACTATCGAAATTAGGTAGTATAATAAAATATTCCGTCATGATACATGCAGTTGCTTATAGCAACCCTATTGCTGAGTACGGATAAGCCCAGGGTCGCAACCTGGGGAGACCTGAGCAAGTCTATAAACTGCTCCATTACTATGCTACAATATAATTGTCCCACACAGGACCTTAGTGATGGATTAGTTACCCATTGGATAGAGACCGTGGCGCAAGTCAGGTGAATTACCTGTGTGGGACCTAACATTTGGCGGTATAATAATATCAATGACTGACAAAGAGTTAGACCATTACAATAAGCAGCAGTATAAAAAAATGCTTGCTAAGATAAAAGAAGATTCTGGCTGCGTAGACTGTGGAGCAAATAACCACATAATCCTTGATTTTGACCATATAAGAGACAAGAAATACAATATATCCAGGATGATCCACGATGGCTTCTCGTGGAAGGCCATCAAGAAAGAGATTGAAAAGTGTGAGGTGGTTTGTGCCAACTGTCACAGGATAAGAACTCATAATAGACTAAACGGCATGCTATAATTGTTATATGCCATATAAAGTAGGTGCTAAAGGAAGTTACGGTTGCTCAGGATACCCTGCAGTAAAAGAGGGTGGAGAAGTTATGGGATGCCATGACACAAGAGCAGAAGCAGCAGCACAGATATATGCAATTAATCGTAGTGAAGGAAACATAGGTAAAGCAATGCCAAACTTAAAAGAAGGCGATTTCGCCATGACAGCACACGGATCTGATGAAGAGGTGCATGTTGGTCAAGTAGTACATGTAATGCGTGAAGGCATGCTTGGTGTTCCTGGAGGAGAATATTCTCTTGAAGCAACTGCAGAAAATCCAGCAGTTCTAATTCAATTATTTGAACAAGAAGAAAGTGGATTCTGGGAAGCAACGAACCTTTACACAGGATGCATGATGGCTCTTATGATTCCAATTGATCCACTACCACAAGAACCAGAAGATTCAGAAGTTGCTATGGCAATGTATGATGCATCAATTGGTAAATCAGAATGTTGTCCAGAAGATATTTCTAAGCAAGCACCTTGCTGGGATGGCTATGTTCAAAGAGGAATGAAGCCAGGAGATAATGGCAAGATGGTTCCTAACTGTGTTCCTGCTGCAAAGGCAGATGACCTTTGGGAAGATGATGATACAGTTGAATACGAAACAGATTCAGTGTCAAAGGCTGAAGGATATTCTCCACCAGCAGGAGCAAGAGCAGCAGCAAGAAAAGCAATTAAGTTTAAAGAAGATGGTAAAGCAACTGGTGCAGGAACTTCAGTAGGCTGGACTCGTGCAGGGCAGTTAGCAAGAGGAGAAACAATATCTCTGAGCACTGTTAAAAGAATGTTCTCATACTTCTCACGTCATGAAGTAGACAAGAAGGGTAAGGACTGGGGCAACCAGGCAAACCCATCTAACGGATATATCATGTGGCTGGCATGGGGTGGAGACGCAGGTTTCTCATGGTCAAGAGGAATCGTTAATCGTGAAAAAGATAAGGCTTTGTTTGCTGATTTTGGCAAGGATTATACAAAGGTACAAACAGAAAGACACTCAATATAATGCCAAAGAAAAAAGCAACAGCATTTAATCCCATTCAGATTAAAGATGGATGGATCGTTAGAATGTATAAAGATGGTCGCATTAAGTCTAAGATTGCACCATACGAAGTAAAGCATCCTAAAAAGTAATCAGTCACCTATGTTGTAGATATACTGGTTTTTACCAGTATCTTTTATAGACTTCTCAGCGTCCCAACCATATACAAAAGAGTCATCTTCGTTTAATGCTGCACCAATCATGTCTAGTGTCCATAATCTTTTCAGATCAATCTCTTTTGTTATGCTTGGATAATCAGAAATTGTTTTAAAGTATGAGTCATGAACCAACATTGACTTCTTTGCTCGTTGATAAACCATATCTCGTAAAAAGTCTTGATCGCATCCATAGTTTGAAGTAATAGGGTAACTACTCATTAGTTCGTGAATATCTGAAAGACTATCACCTTTTACTGAAAAGGATGCCCCAAGTATCTCTATATTGTGACCAACTGGATGATCTTTTACTATATGAAAGTTAAGTCCAGACTCTACAAACTCTTGATGAGCATATAAATCTCTTAGACTTAGTCTAGCATCTGCATCCTTTACAAGTACATAGTCTGCGCCTTCTGCAAAGGCATGAAATCTCCAAAACATAGCACTTGAATCTTCTGCTCCAGAAACTCTAACTATCTCTACATTTTCAAAGAGTGACAGTGTTTGTACACACCAATCTGGAACAGAAGAACCAACATAAAAAAATATTGTAAAGTCTTTCATTATTTTTTGAGCAATTATGGCATTTTTAATAGCACCAACAAGATACTTTGGATTACTACCATAAAGAGAATAAGATATTATTTGCTTCATAGTTTGTGTTAGAAAAGGTCTGCGTTCATTACCTTGGTCCACGCAGCAACAAAGTCTTTAACAAACTTTTCCTTAGCATCATCAGATGCATACACTTCTGCAATTGCTCTTAGTTCTGAGTTAGATGGAATGATAAGGTCTACACGAGGAACGTTTAGTGCTTGTTCTGGATTCGTGAAAGAAAGCAGTCTAACTAAATAAGTATTGCTTAACTCATTGTACTTTAGCATTCTCATTCCAGACAATAGAACAACCATTTCTACAGGCGTTAAGCCTAACAGGTTTGCTTTTTCTACCAATAAAACTTCTTGTTGAGCAGTAATGCTTGGATGAATGTAGTTACGGAATGCATCAAACTTTGGTTCAAGAACTGCGAATGATTCAGCATCTGTTTGTTCTTGTGTTGCATCACCACGACCAAATCTAATTGTAGGCTCTACACCAATACCAGAATTAAGTGCAGCAGTCTGAACTCCAACAGATCCAGCAAATACGATAAGGTCTGCAAGAGATACATTGAACTCTTCCTTTAGACTATTTAAAACAGTTACAACCCTGTTGATTGCATCGTGATCATTTACTTCCCACGTATTCTGAGGAGCAAGTACAAGACGAGCACCGTTAGCACCACCACGCTTGTCTGTCTTGCGGAATGTTGAAGCAGATGCCCAAGCAGTTGTAACTAAATCAGAAGCAGGCAAGCCAGATTCAAGTATTCTTTCCTTAATCAAATCTACATCTGATTGTGTAAGTGTGTTTCTTGTTGGCTCACCAACTGGGTCTTGCCAGATTAATGTTTCGGAAGGAACTTCTTTGCCAAGGTATCTTGCAATAGGTCCCATATCTCTATGTGTCAACTTAAACCATGCACGAGCAAATTGATCTGAGAAGTATTCAAAGTCTTCAAGGAATCGTCGTGAAATCTTTTCATACTCTGGATCAAATCTTAAAGCAAGGTCTGCTGTTGTCATAACTGGAGCATGGAACTTTCCATCAATATGTGCATCTGGAACTAAATTAGCAGCAGATTCATCTGTTGGAATCCATTGTGTTGCACCAGCAGGTGACTTTGTTTGTGTCCAATCATACTTGAATAATAACTTAAGGTATGAGTTATCCCACTTGGTTGGAGTTGCAGTCCATGCACCCTCAATACCACTTGTGATAGTATCTTCTGCATTACCCTTACCAAATGAGTTCTTCCATCCAAGACCAAGGTCTTCTAGTGGAGCAGCCTCTGGATTAGGGCCAACATGTGAAGGATCTCCAGCACCATGTGCCTTACCAAATGCATGTCCACCTGCAATAAGAGCAACGGTCTCTTCATCATTCATGGCCATGCGAGCAAAGGTTTCACGAATGTCTCGTGCAGAAAGAACTGGATCAGGATTTCCATTAGGTCCTTCTGGGTTTACATAAATCAAACCCATTTGAACTGCAGCAAGAGGATTTTCTAACTCACGGTCTCCGCTGTAACGGTTATCTGCAAGCCATTCTTTTTCTGTGCCCCAGTATGTATCATCTGATTCCCAAACATCTGCACGACCACCCGCAAAACCAAATGTCTTAAATCCCATGTTCTCAAGTGCAACATTACCTGCAAGAATCATTAGGTCTGCCCATGAAATCTTCTTGCCATACTTTTGCTTGATAGGCCAAAGAAGTCTGCGAGCCTTATCTAAGTTACCATTATCTGGCCAAGAGTTTTGTGGAGAAAATCTGTGTAAGCCTTCACCTGCGCCACCACGACCATCAGTGACTCTGTATGTTCCAGCACTGTGCCACGCCATACGAATAAAGAACGGACCGTAGTTACCGTAGTCTGCAGGCCACCAATCTTGCGAGGTAGTTAGAAGTGTATTGATATCATCCTTAACAGCATCAAGATCTAAACTGTTAAACTCATTAGCATAATTAAATCCATCTGACATTGGGTCAGACTTTTCTGAATGCTTTCTTAGTGGTGACAGATCTAATTGATTAGGCCACCAGTCTTTATTTGTTGTAGCCTCTGCTGTGTAGGTTTTTCCAGTATATGGACACTTTACTTCGCTCATGAGTTTCTCTTTCTGTTAGTTATGTATTACAAAAGTTAGGAGGGTGTGGTGTTGCAACATAGGCTATAAGTGTTTCCCGACAAATATAGGCTAACCACACCCTTACTACTATTATAGCACCCCTGGCAGGAATCGAACCTGCGACGCTTGGCTTAGAAGTCCAACGTTCTGTCCACTGAACTACAGAGGTTTAGTACATCTGGTAGGACTTGAACCTACGGCTCTCTGCATATAAGGCAGGTACTCTAACCAACTGAGTTACAGATGTGTAAAACTATCTAGATGCTTCTTAAGTTAAGTCTGCCGTCATGAAAACCACAAAGAAGGTCTAAAGACATCTCGCTATGATATTTTTCATAAAGTTCTGCTCTGGTGCCCATAAAACTGCTTTCTCTAAAGTTCCATTCTCCGCTCATTGCCTTAACTATTTCTTCTGAAATCTTGTTGTTCTTTTTACCTAAAAATACTGCATTAGATATCCAGTATCCAGACTCAATTCCTGATAAAAGTCTATCTAGGGATGCTTCTGTTGATTCTTGCTGATAGTTTGTTTCTGGATTCATTCCAAACTTATACACTGGCGGAATACAGATCATCTCTTTGTCAAGATTATTTTCAATAACTTTATCTACAGGAAATAGGCATACAGAGTCCATGTCTGCCCATAGGCCACCATATTCATACACCATTGCTTCTCTATAAACGTCCGCTTTGCTAAGTATGTTTGGCTGTCTATCAAAACATTCAACCAACTTATAATCTGTTGATATTTTTTCTATTTCATTTCTAATCTGACTATTTGGAATGTATCGGTAATCCCATCCAGGATTCATAACTTTCCAAGTCTCACTTGTTTTCTTGTAAAGTTCTGGAAGATCATCGTACTCCCACTGATGTGTTTGCCAAATAATTTTTTCAAACTCTTTCATATGTTCTCCTTTTATATAATAAACTTTGTACACCAGGTAGGACTTGAACCTACGAATAGCCGAATTATGAGTTCGGTGCCTTAACCAACTTGGCTACTGGTGCTAGACCTTATTTAATTAGTAATCCAAAAAATGTTCCAATTAAAAAGCAAAGAATTCCAACTGTCCAATGATAGTAGGTTTTCATGTGTTCTTTAATGATCGCATGTTTTAGTTCATCTGGGATTTTTTTTAGTTTATCGTAATCAATCACGAATATCTCCAGTTCTAGTTAGGTACTGACTTCAGTGATCCAAGAACTATTTCTTCTCTAATCCTTTGTTGTCTGCGTTCAAACTTTGAAAGGTGTGGCTTGGCTTGTGTTCGTTTCTTATTTTTAACTGCTCTCTTAATCTTATGCTGAGAGACTTTGTTGTTTGTCTTTTTCATATACTAATCATACCATTCTCTAAGTTGTAAGTCAATTCTTATTGCCGTCCCAAGTACCTATTTTGGTTGTGTTGATACCGTGGTCTTCCCACAATCTTATCACATTTGGATTATCGTCTACTGCATGTGTAACATTCCACAGTTTACTTATCTTATCAAGTATATCCTTTTTTGTTTCATAGTCTGGCCTATTATCATCGTCTGCTCTCATAAACAATCCATGAGACCTTATGTTGTTTTTGGCAAGCCACATAGATGTAAGACCACGGTACTTTTCTTTGCGTGATGTCACAACTAAAATAGAGTGTCCGTCACTAACAGAGTTATTAAGCATTTCTAGCACCTGCATATTTGGCAGGGCATTTATAGAGGCCTCATGAAAGGCATCGTAATCCCTATTAGAGCCACGAACAAGGTGCAGGTAAGGATCTACATTGGCCAATGTGCCATCAACATCATAAATATGTGCTGTCGGCTTAATCTTGATCAACCTTGTATGTCATAATAAAGTAACATGCTACGTAACCTGCAACAAATGCTGGTATTAAAAAAAATAAACTAATCATTCAAAATCTACCTGTCTTTCAAATAAACT
>Ga0078894_10002236_pt1 | contig 14610 bp, 19 predicted proteins | sample LauGreSu1BDMLBSD_2_FD_67506 | JGI IMG/M metagenome (GOLD analysis project Ga0078894, IMG submission 67506) | Freshwater lake microbial communities from Lake Michigan, USA - Su13.BD.MLB.SD (version 4) (version 4) | ecosystem: Environmental > Aquatic > Freshwater > Lake | place: Lake Michigan... | reverse complement strand
TGAGTTGAGCTGAATCTTCTTAGCCAACTGCATGTTGTGGTTCTGTGCAATAGCCTTTTCGTTCTCATAGCAAGGGTTGAGCTCTTGTGCCTTCTTAGCCTCGATCATCTTCTTCTTATAAACGACACGGTCGTCATACATCCTCTGCATGAGCTTAGCAAGGAATCCTTGATAGTCCTTATCGAACAGACAACCAGAAGCTGCACACGAGAGATTTTGTTCTTTGAGCTGATTACGAATAGAAGGCTCGTTGAGATATCCATTAAGGATCTTATCAACACCTTCTTCTCCTCCTAGCGTAGAGATCTGACCTACGAACGTGTCTGGGGAGATGTTGTATTGCATGATCAGATGAGGATAGAGAGAGTTCAAGTCAAACGATACAACCCACTTGTGCATACCAACCTGAGGATCCTTGACGTATGCACCAATGATCTGTCGTTCCTTTTCACTCTTGATCATCTGAGGAATAACAATCTTCTGCCTAAGAAGGTAGTTGTGAATGATAACATCCCACATCCGCACAGAAGTGAATGCGTCCTGATAGTTCACACGACCATCGTATGCAATAGCAAGTGCCTGTTCAATCAGCTTTAGCTTATCGTCTAGCCTATCAACGAGATCGACGTCTCGAATGTTATACTCCATGAACTTCTGGTAGTCTTTCTTGTACAGATCAAACAGAGAGTCGTACTCTGAGTAGTCCATCTTACGTTCGCCAAGCTCGATGTTACAGATATGATCTAGCTTGTAGCTCTCTTGCATAGTGAACGAGAACTTACGATAGAGCGCCAGGTAGTCGAGAGTAGAGATACCTAGAATATCATAGACCTGTATCTCATTGTAGGATGTCTTCACATAACGTTCTTGAATAAGCTCCCAAGGAGAAAGCTTCTTAGACATATGCTCACCAAGGACTCGCTTAATGCGATTGACAATATATGGAATATCGAATGCCTCTACGTTCCATCCTGTAATAAGATCAGGAGAGATGGACTTAGAACGCCACACATCAAGGAACTTGAGGAGGAGCTCAGACTCATCTGTACACTTGATATACTTTACCTTCTCGTTGTCTGTCTTGAACTCACCACATCCAAGAACAATGTAAATATCGTCTTTCTTAAGTGTGATGGCAGTGATCTCTTTGTCAGCAGTCTGTACGTTAGGGAACCCTTGATCAGCTGCAACCTCGATATCGATGTTGACCTTAGAGATCATCTTTGGATCGTAGTCAATAGTGGGATAATGTTCATTGATAAAGGCATAGACATAGTTGGTTAAGCCATATACTGTATGACCTTTAACTCCCTCGTACATCTTAATGTATTCACGAGCTTCTTTGATAGAATCAAACTTGATTGCACCACACTTCTTGCCTTTATAGTCTCGGAACTCTCCATTAGGAGAGGCGACATAAAGTGTTGGCTTATATGGAATGCGTTGCTGGATACGCTCACTCCCTTCGTACCCACGAAGAAGAATGTCGTCACGGCTCAGCGATACGTTAGTGTAAAATCTAGTCATTAAAGAAGCCATCCAGCGTTGAAGGTTTGGGTTCGGGTGCATACTTAGCACGCAGCGGAGTAGCAACACTCATCTCAGTAGCATGATCCATGCAATACTTCAACATCTCAAGTGCATCAATCAGACGTTCATCACGTACCTGATCGATTGGACATCCAAACACACTCTTGAGCACATCATACATATGAGCATATGCCTTCCTTCCATACGGATGTGAAGGATGTGCAGGCAATAGTGGTTGCATCCTAGGAGCATACTCTAGGACTCTGTCATTTATGATTTTTCGATTGTTTTTGTTCATCGTGTATCATTACTACGATAAAGAAAATAAGTCAAGGGGGTCTTTCGACCCCCTCCTCATATTATTTTAGGATTGGAATCAGTCCCTTGTCTACAAGGTAACCTTCTTCACCAATAGCTTCTTCGCTCTGGTATTCTTCCATGAACTTCTTCAAGTCTGGAACTGTATCAAAGTGCTCATTCTTAAAGTATACATACAGCTTTCTTGAGACAGGATACTTGCCAGCAGCAATACTTTCATAGTTTGGCTCGATGTTATCGATTGCCACACCCTGAATAACGTTTGCATTCTGTTCAAGGAACGAATATCCAAAGATGCCAAATGCATTAGGATTAGCTTGGAGCTTCTGAACAATCAGGTTATCGTTTTCTCCTGCTTCAACAAAAGCACCATCTTCTCTAATGGACTTGCAGTACTTCTTTTCGTCGTCTACAGACAGCTTAAGATCATTTTCTTTCAGCACAGCCTTACACGACTTTTCAATTACCAACTCTACAAACGAGTCACGAGTACCAGAAGTAGGAGGAGGTCCGAGGACTTCGATCTTCAGATCTGGAAGTGCAGGATCGATCTCACGCCACGTCTTGATTGGATTCTCTACCCATTTGCCATCAACATATACATGCTTAGCAAGTGCCTGGTAGATCATTCCAGTAGACAGAGCCATGGTTGGATCTTCTTTCGACATAGCGAGAACAATGGCATCAATACCAACTGTAATCTCTGTTGTCGTTACACCATTCTTCTTGCAAGCCTCAGCCTCTTCGGACTTAATAGGTCTTGATGCATTGACAGCATCTGGCGTATCCTTACCAGCACCTTGACAGAACAACTTGATACCACCACCGGTACCTGTCGACTCTACAATCGGTGCAGGTGCACCTGTCTTCTTAGCAAACTGTTCTGCTACAGCAGTCGTGAAGGGATAAACTGTGCTGCTACCAACAATGCGAATGGCATCAGCTGCATGTGCACTAACGGTTAGTGCAACAATAGCGACAAGACTCAATACAAATTTTCTCATAACATCTCCATTAAAAAAAGCGAGGAGAACCATTCCCCTCGCTCGCATTTATCGTTTTGGTTTAACCGGATCTTCCGATCCCATCGGTTCAGGTTTGTCTAAAGGCCAACCGGGCATGACAACCATTCCTCTTCTTCTTGAGTATAAGGCCACATTATTGTGATCTTATTAAGGAATCAATTTCATGCCTTTGAACACCAATATCCATGAGCTCACGATCGGTGAGACTATGAAGTTGTCGTCTGGCATGTTTAGCTTTTGAGTACTTTTTGAACCTGTTAATCTGTTTAAGAATCGCATTTACCATCTCCTTTCGTCCTTTGCGAACCATTGGCGCTCGAGTTGTTCGAGATGCTGATGGCTTTGGGCTTGTGAAAGGAAAGCAGTCATACGTTCCTGTTCCGTCATAGGCCTTAGGGAACCTAAGGCCTTTACTAGTTTATTTAACATCATTTTCCTTCTCTAGCAGAAGCTTAGAGGAAGTCGTTTCTGCGGCATCCTTAACTTCAACCTTCTTCGGTTTCTTATGATCAGGAATAATGTTCTCCAACCACACCTTAAGCATGCCATTGATCAGTTCAGCGTTCTTAATCTCTACTGAGTCAGCAATGGAGAACTTACGAGTAAAGTTGCGCTCGGCGATACCTTTGTACAGGTACTGATTGTTCAGTCCTTCTTTTGTAAGATCATCTACGTTGGTATGGCCAGCAATCGTAAGAGTGCCATCCTGCGTAGTGATCTCAAGGTTATGCTTGCCAAAGCCAGCAACTGCAAGCTCGATGACGTACTTATTTTCATCGACCTTTACAATATTATAAGGTGGATAGTTGGGAATAGCCTTTGTAAACGTTTCGGAAGCTTCGTTGAGCCTCTTGAATAGTCCGTCGAAACCGACAAAGTGCTTCTCAAGGTTATTAAAAGAAAAAGGATCGAAATTAGCCATAGTAGACCTCCAATAAGCAAGGTTGTTTAACATAAGTGTTGCGCCACGTCTTTCGACCGTGCCGCAACATAAGTATATATCATTTGTCTGACCGCTTTAGTCAACTATTTTTTGAATGTGAGATATTACTGACGAGACAATTGATTCTATTTTAATAAAATCTAGCTCAGCTACAGCGCATGCGTGTGCCAAAGCAATTGGCACTAGGACCCATAGTGCGAGCAATGCAGGCTCGCGAATGAGCGCCAAAACCCATTCGAAGGGAAGGCGTGCCTTCCCCCACAATGTTTTTGCTACTGTCATATTCTGGCATGGGGTCTCTGATAAATATTGACGATGTTTTATTTATAATAGGTGATCAAATGACAAGAAACGAAATCAGGACTCAAGCTGTGAAAAAGGTCAAGACCAGATTTGAACACTTCGACAAAGATAAAGATGGTGCTCTTAACCAAGAAGAAGCCGTCGAAGCTCAGACTTTAATTGAACTTGAAAATAAAGACAAGAAGGAAGACCAGCTTCGACGCATGGCTTGGATTGCCATGCTGTCAATGCTAGTCTGCACTATTGTTATCTTTTTACCGTTTATTCCTGAGGAAAGAATAAGTGTTATTGAGGGTATTATTCAGACATTCTATATTGCTCAGGCAGGTGTTGTTGCAACATTCTTTGGTGCTAATGCTTACATGACAAGAGCATCACAGAGCGATACACCAGCATATGTGAACCCAAATTACGTGAACTGAGCCTTGAAGAAGTTATGTTGTTTAGAACAGGTCTTAGCACAAGTCCTAAGCTTGCCTGCAGCTGTTGAACTGCAGCTCCATGTTCTTTTGACGTCATCAAACGCCCCCGAAGCAAAGACTTGTTCCACAGATGATTTGTTGAGATCAATTTTGTCAAGGCTTCCTACTAGTTTCCGAAACTGTTGATCGTTTCGTTGATCATGAATACCTCCTAACCAACAGCACGGAAACAACAACCCTCGAGCTGAAACGTATATGCTCTTTTCGTTTGCCACAACACATTCAATTTCTGTCTGGTTATAAAAATCTTCAATAGTACCGTGTATGTTAGCAATCTCAGCCAACACTTTAAGGTTTTTGTTTTGGTACTCTTCATTACGAGGAGGTTGGAGGTCGACGTTGTTCTTCCCTCGTGTAGTAGCAAATCTAGCTGACTTCTTAGCAACAAACTTACGAAACCCCATCTTATCAGCTATCCGTCTGGCTTCATCGACCTGATGCTCATTGTGTCTAAAGACAATGAAAGACCAAACTGCATTACCACCAGCCTCGATGAACGCTTCTGCAGAGTCCATCACCTTGTTCCAGTTCACACCTTTACGATAAACGTGATTTGTATCTTGTAAACCATCGATTGAAAATATGACCTGTGAGTTGTCATTATACAGGACAGAAGCTAAATCTTTCCACCAAATCTTTGTCCTAGCACCACCATTTGTGTGGACATCAAGAGCCATTCTTAGGTTGTTATCTCTGAAATATTCTAACACTTCCAAGCTTTCGCTGGCAACAATTGGGTCACCATAATTACCACACATAAGCATCTTGTCAAGCTGTTGAACAAAGCTTTTGTTAAAATACCTCCTACAATCAAACAAAGATAGTTCTGCGTTGATTAGATTGGGGTTAACAGAACCATCCTCAAGATGTCTAGGGCAGAAAGGACATCCAGCTTGGCACCTCTCTGTCATTTCTAAATGAAGTGTGCGAATATCACTAAGCTGATACATTATTCGTCCGAGTGAGGCTTAGAAAACTGCTTTCTAACAATCTCCTGAATGGCCCTTTCAAACACCCGTTCGTTGTACTCATAACATGCCACGATGATCCAGCTACAACCAGCCGTAAAATAAGCAGCGGCAATATGATAATTGCCAGCTGCTGCATTAAACATAGTGACAAAGAATAGTGCGCCAACGATAAAGAACGTGGCGAGGTGAGTTATCCTCATGCTGCTTCCTTAACCTTAAAATTAAAATAACGTCCATCTCTGTTAAGCTTAGAAACAGCCTGCACCCACTCTTCCGCTTCCTTCTTGTCAGCGAAATGAATACGATCCTTGATCGTCAGTCCTTTGAGGTTGCCGTTGATAAAAGCCTTCTCAAACTCAACTACGAACTTGTATGAACCTGGGTATATCGACATAGCACACCTCCATAAGCACAGTATTTAGTTAATATAGAGTAGTTTTGCTGTCAAAACAACAGAATAATGGTGGGTCCACCAGGATTCGAACCTGGAACCAGACGGTTATGAGCCGTCAGCTCTGACCATTGAGCTATAGACCCTGATTGTTTACTTACGGTTCTTAGCCATTGCTTTGCGCTTCTTGGAACCAATCTTACGACGACCCTTGCGAGGGCGATTCTTATGTGGATGTGGCATTGTTTCTGTCCTTATAATAATATTCATATATGCCTCTGACCTTCCACAGTTCTGGATGTTTGCATATCCACATGCCAGTGTCTGGCTCAAAGTGTTCTCGGAAAAATTTATCGAGAATCGAATGCCCAGTACTTATGGAAGTATTCACAGACCGAGAGAGCCTATCATACTCTTCATCAGAGATCAACGAGTCGTTTTCAAACTCGTATGCATAAGCGTAGAGCGAGAGGCGGATCCGAGTCCGCCTCTCTTCTGCTACGACATCCTTCTCATTGAAGAAGGTGTCGAGGCTGCTCACGCAGCCTCCGCGTACTCAACTGCCTTCTCGAGAGCATTGACCTTGCGCTGACGGTTGATACCGTACCACGCAGACTGCAGACGAGTGTCTTGGTTGTGACCAAGGAGGTGATCGGTGGTGAACGTCACAGCATTGAATGCCTGCCACCAGCTACCCTTACCGAATTCAGCACCAGGTTGAGTCTCAAGGACATCCATCGCCTGCTGAGCAGGACGCGAGACCTTCTCTTCCTTCTTAGACAGAGTCGGAAAGACTTCCTTGAAGTACTCAGAGAGAGACTCAGCAGTGAAGTTCTTTGACGAAAGGAACTGAGCCATGTCCTTATAGGTACCCATCTTCTTTGAAGCGATACCAAGAGTCTGCTTGACCATCTCTGGATCAAACTTGCGACGATGGTTAAGACGAACCATCAGATCGTTCTTGCCTGCGAGCGAAAGAGTCAAGGTGTTGTTGCAGACGACACGAACCGGAGTAAAGCGGATGTCGATGCACTTACCATACTCGTGAGGATTAGAGAAGAGCAGATAGCTCTCAACCTTGTCACCACCAAGGATCTCAAACGAATCCTTGACCTTAGCGAGAGCCCATACATTCTTGCCTTCGCGAAGCGAACCAGCAGTATGCATTTCCATATCGCCTTCCATGACGAACTCGTTGAAGAATTCAAAGGCAGTCTCGTTCTGACAGGGTTCCCAATCACCAGAGACGACAGTAAGAACCTTGTTGTCAGTCGAACGGACCAGAGCCTGATCTTCGGTGACAATCTTCTGACCGTTGACGTTGCAATAAGTCGGATACTTCTGGACAGTCCAGTTCAAACCAGCCTTGTCCAACATCTGTGCAGGAGTCAGGTCATTGTGGACCGGAACACCAAGGCCATGCCAAGGCGTTTCGCCTGCATAAGCCATCGTCTCAACTTCGTGTGCCATTCTAGTTCTCCGTTTGTTGTTTCAATCGTGAGAACAGATATAGAGGAATTAAAAAATAAGATCAACGCTAGAATTAAAAAACTTTAACCCCATATTTTACCTGCCATTTTTGGCCATCATGATAATCATTGACGATCGGCTGGCCTTTAATGTTAAGGCTGGTATTAAGAAGAATGGGACAGCCAGTCTTGGCATACCATGCTTCCAGAATCTTACGAATGTTTGAATTGCCAGGTTTAACGACCTGAACTCTTGAAGTGCCATCTACATGGCAGATAGCAGGGAACATCCGTGCCTTTGTAGCTGGCACTGCAAACTGCATGTATGAATAATCGAAGTTGTCAAGCTTGAAGTAGTCGTTGGCATGCTCTGAAAGGACAGCAGGAGCAAACGGTCTGTACTCCTGTCTACCTTTAATCTTGTTCACTCTGTCCTTCATGTTTCGAGGAATAGGATCTGCCAACAGACTACGATTGCCAAGCGATCTAGGACCCCATTCTGCTCTGCCATTAGCAACACCCACGATCTGTGACGTCTCTAGCTGATGAATGATTTCATTGAGTGGCAAAGGTCTTGCAATGTCTTCACCCAAGTATGCGTTCTTCCAGGTGAGCTTCTGTCCGTATCCAAGTGCAGCAGCTCCTAGTGCAGAACCACAGTCACCAGGGTTGGGACAAACCCACACATTCTTCCACACACTGCCAAGCTTGCCGTTAAAAGAACAATTGAGAGCTACTCCACCGCCTAGACAGACATTAGCCTCTCCTGTTAGGAGGTGGGCCTTAATGTGAATGTCAAGAAGGATCTCTTCTGTAGCCTTTTGTGTAGCTGCTGCAATGTCTTCATTGGATGCGTCAGGCTCCCAACCATCACAACCCTTGTGGAGATTGCGTTTGAACTGACCTAGCTGAGGACCTAGAAAATCATCGTACATTCTCTTCTTATACTTTTCTGGATCTCCATAAGCAGACAGACCCATAAGAATGTATTCGTCTTCCATTGGCTTCAAACCAACGCGTTGTGTCATTGCACTATAGAACAGACCAACGCTGTTAGGATACCAACGGCTCCAGACTTTCTCGTACTTGGCAAATCCCCGATCATCATACGATGCTTTCCAGATTGTGATGGTGTCAAGCTCGCCAATGGCATCAACGACAACAACTGCAGCGCTATCAAACGGACTTGTTTGAAATGCAGCAGCAGCGTGACTAAGATGATGATTCCAGCTCTTGCGTTTCTTCGGAAGAAGATATGAGCCTGAAGGTCTCTGACCGACAGCAATCCTTCTCAGATCTGTGAGCCATTTGCGTTCGTAATAATGGTACTCAATAGGACCATCACAATATTGTGCCGCAGCATTCAGGATTTCTGGATTGAGATCTTTGTCGTTCTTTAGTCGAGAGTATCTTTCTGCATGGCTAGCATAAACAATATTGCCAAGCCAATCAACAACAGCAACGCCAGCATCATGAAACCCCTGACTCATACCATAATAATATTTAGTCATCATACACTGTTTCTATAAAATCAATTAGATATATGCTATACTTTTTGTGAGCTTCTTCTAAAGGATGGTTGCCTTTTCCTCGAGGTAGGTTTCTACTCAACTCATTCATCGCAATACCAGCTATTTTGTCTTTATCTAGATCCTTAGCAATGTGATAAAAATCTGGTAACCTATCTCTTCTTTGATAATAATTTATTGTTTCCCACCTCAGTAATCCTAAGGTGTCAAAATCATCTCTTGTCATACTTAGGATTTGAAGATCTTGAGGAGAAAGAAAATAAAAAGCGTATTTAATACCCTTGCTTTTTAAAAATGTCTGGGTGTGATGAATTAGCTTAACTAGATTGTAGAAGCTGTAGGGATGATGTTTATGATTTTCCCAAAACTGCTTTAGATCAGTAATGTCGGCAAAACCGTCTTGAACAATAACGTCTTCCCCATATATTTCGCGAAGCCTTCTTCTGTTTTTTTCAATCATGTTGCTGTCAGAAAGGAAGTGATATGTGTTGCTTTTAGAATAGTAATTTAGTCTTGTTCTGATTGTCCATTCTACTAACACGAATGTGTTGTCGAATTCGATCATTCCGTTTTCTTCAAGCAACAACACATTGTTTATAATGCTGTTCGCTATAATCTCGTTTGAGCAACCTTGCATTGAAAAATCAAACAACTTTGCGTTGTAGTGATCTGCAATGAGTTTAGCATTTCTTTTGTTTCTATCAACAAGCTCGTCACCAAACGCTATAGAGCACCCAGAAGAAACCATGTATTTAATATTATTCATTAGCAAATCTGTTTTGTATGAAATTGAGAAATTGTTTACCATATGCAAGATGGGCTTCTTCCAAAGGATGTCCCCCTCCCCCTACTGCATATTTGTTGTTTTCAGAAAATTCTTCGAACGGAATGTTAAAAAATGCTTGAAGGTCTATGTCATCTAACAAGTTGTAGAATGATCCAAATCCCTCTCTATCATAACAATTGTTGTACATATATTCATAGTTAGCTTTACCATCAACGATTAGAACTCTCGTTGCATCGCTTACGAACGAATAAGCATAACTGAATCCGTGAAGTTTTAAAAAAGTAGTTGTCTTGTGAATAATGGAAGCCAATTCGTATAATAAAAATTTAGGATCGGAATGGTGATAGAAATAGTTTTCTAATTCGGTGTAGTGGGAATGCTTGTCAAATACATCGTTTGGTACGACATATCTTAGATATTCATCTATTTGCTTCTCTACACTTTTGATGTTTTTGTTGTTGTCGATAACACTTTCAACAATGTCAAACGAAGAAGGAACTTGATCATACTGATACTCAACGTATTTTTCTACAAACAAATTGACGACCTTGTCTACAAAAGACGGAGCGTTGTTGATGCGAGACGATAGGTTTTTGGCAACCATGTGCGCTTCACCAACCCTGACCAATCTTTTTTTAGCGCGATCTTTATTAACTCTATGAGAGAATAAAGAGAACCACCCTTTGGCTTCTCTGTTGTAATATACAAGCCTTGTTGCATATGTCCAATTGACTACGACTAAAGTATTACGAGGATCTATGAGTTTGTTTTTGAGTTGGTATAAGAGACCATCAATTAGTTTAGTTGAAATTGTTTCGTTGCCGTATCCTCCCATAGAATAATCTATGAGAATGGCCCCGATGCTATCAGCCATATATTTTATGTATCTTTGATCTCTATTAGTAAGCTCGGCCCCATATGTAAGAGAGCAGCCACTAGTCACCACATGATTAAACATTAATAAATGAACTTATCTTTGCTCTTTATCTTTCTAAGCAACCACTTATATTTTAAATACTTAATTATCCTCTTAAACATACATCACCTATTACCAATAGTATATTTTGTTATTAGCTTCCAGTTGTTCTTTTCTTTAAACGGAATGATTTTAATTTGATTTAGAGGAGCAACAGGTTCTGCTATCTTTTGTACGTCTACAAGCTCTACAAGATCCCATTCGTCTAAAAGTCCAACAATTCTATTTCGTCTACCTATGTCGGATTCAGTAAAGTCTGCCTGCTTACCGTCGAGCAAGAACAGTTCCTTAAAGTGAACAATATAGTACTTACCCTGCTTGTGTAGAATATGACAAGATTGGTAGAGAATGTTTTCTTTTTTCGAAGCTAGACCAATACGTGAAAGGGTCTCTTTTACTTTCAGGAAGTCTTCAGGGCTTCGAAGCCTGACCTCCACTAGTAGATTTAGATTGAACATGATTACCACCTTTTATTATTTTTTCTTTTATAAGGTTAATCTGCTCTGACGTAAGCACTTTGTACATCTCAACGGCTTTTGCAAAACTTACCTTGTAGTATTCTTGTATGGATTCCACATCACCATTCTCAATCTTTTTAGACCACTTAGAGAATCGTTTCGAAACGCGTACACTATTTAGATAATAGTCATTTTGCAATTTATTGTCGATATGGCTATTTCTATTCATCTCGTTGGCATACATGATCGTGTCGACAAAATACGACAGTGACTTATTAACGAGGAACGGAACATAGGACTTCTCCGCAAGCTCTGTGTTCTCAGAGCTGCGGATCAGATCCTTTTTGGATAGGTTGATTGCATTCACGTAATCAAAAGGGTTCATTCGAACGACACCGATACCATTGCTTCTGTCAAGAAAGCAGCCAGATTGATTTCCTTATCAACAACAAACGCATCCTGGTATTGATACTTGCTGATCAGCATCACTAGCTCAGGAATAGACTGAGGCTTGACATACTTGTACGCGTTATCGTAGAAATCACGGAAAAGCGTGTTACTATCTGTGTCAGAGTTCTCACCAACCCATGCACGCATTTCCTTGAAGTTCTTTGCTTTAAGCAAAGCAATCAGCACTGCATAGTTGTTGCCTGTGTGGTCAGCAAAGATTCCGGAATCAATCTTGCCAGTTGCAGAGTATCGCTGTAGTTCGTTAAGAACACGTCGCCAGTCTGGAATGTGTTTCTTGACGACTTCTGCCACCACAGCCTTATCGAAGCTAACTCCCTCACTATCGAGGATAGTGACCACACGTTTGAAGAACTGTCCTGCAAGTTTCGCAAGATCAGACTTAGCGATCTTGAACTCCACCACGGAACATCTCGAATGGAGAGGTTCAATGATACGGTTCTTGAAGTTACAGGTAAGAATGAATCCACAGTTACGCGAGTACTCTTCCATGAAATTACGAAGGGCCGGCTGTGTGCTGTTTGCGTTGAGATAGTCTGCCTCATCCAAGATGACGTACTTTCGTCCTCCGGCAAGAGAAACGGAAGAAGCGAACTGCTGGATATCGTTGCGTAGAGTGTCGATGTTGCCATTCATAGATCCGTTAATAATGATGTAGTCTGCACCGATCTGATCGAGCATTGCACGAGCAACAGTTGTCTTACCAACGCCAGCCCCGCCTGTGAGTAACAGGTTAGGGATCTGGCCATTGGTAACAAACTGCTTGAAAGTGCTCTTAATCTCATCAGGGAGAATACAATCGTCAATTGTCTTAGGACGATACTTTTCGACCCAGAGGAACTCTTCCATTATGTTTTCCTTTACTTCGATGAAGTGTATGTGCTTCCAGCTTCTGACGCCATAAAGTATTCTACGTTAGTAGATACAAACTGAGTCAGGCCTTCTTTCGAGATCTTAACACTATATTCAGCAGAAAGCAAGCGAATGATGTTCTCGGTGCTGTAGAAGATTTCAAACGACTTGTCTGTGTCGCCAACCTCAATAGAGAAGCTGTCAGCAGAAGGATTCTTAGCACTGGCAGCAGCAATGTAGATCTTCTCGCCATTACCAATAACCACCACACTCTTGAGCTGAAGAACACCAGTTGCTCTTACGAGCTTCTGCAGGTCTTGCTGAGAGATGGTAAACTCTACTTCAGCACCAGGAAACACGATTTCCCTCTCCGGAGGAGAAACAATCATGGAAGGATCAGCATACGTATAGTTGACAGACTGACGGCCCGACACAATACGAAGTTGCTTTTCACCAAACTCTAGGTCTGGGTCGTTAAACAAGCTAAGAACACCAAGGAACCTTGGAAGTTCGTAGATTGCAAACTGTCGAGGAAAAGTCTCCTCGACAGTTGCCTTTGCAAGGATCGATCTTGCGACCGAAACGGTAGTCAGAACATTGCCTTCCTTAACCAGCAACATAGGGTTAATCGCGGCATAGTTCTTAAGAATGTTGATTGTGTTTTCACTGAGTTTCATAATATAAAATATCCAATCTTACTTCTTGGGCTTGTTAAGTTGAGAAGGATCAGCAGTTGCACTTGCGCCAATAGAAGCAAGAGCAGCAAGCTTACCACCAAACGTATAGAAACCAGCATGCTGGAGGTGCATCCAAGGACACAGCCATACCTTCAGGCCTGCATTACGAGAATTCTGACAGAACAAGTAGTCTTCTGACAGGTAGCGTTCAGACTTAGGATCAATCTCAGCCTGGAAGTACATACCGATCTTGCGTGAGCCATCAAACTCTGCAGTACGTACGTGATCAGGACGATACATAATGTTGGGGTAGCTCTCGAGGTACTTGTCGAACGTCTGACGACGAACCATCATGAATCCAGTACCAAGCTCGAGAACTTCTGCTGGCTCATCAATCCGGATTGACTTAGACTGTTCGCTGCTATCAATGACAGGATTGAATACGAAGTCACCAACGAAATCTTCGAGGACGTTAGGGTTCTCGTCTGCAATACCCTTGTCGACAGCCATCTTGATTTTTTCCCAAGTGATACACTTCTTAGGATAAGCACCACCGATAATGTCATAGTCTGACTCGTCAGTCTGAAGAGCCAACAAGGCAAGAACGTCCTGAGGGTTGAATCCGATGTCAGAGTCAATGAACAGCAGGTGAGTATAACCTGAGCGCATGAACTCGTCGACACAATAGTTACGAGCACGAGTAATCAACGATTCGTTAAACAAGAAGTACGAACGCATCTCAATACCATACTTGAGACAGAGAGCAGTAAGATCACACATTGAACGTGCGTACATACCGTTACACTGTCCACCATACATTGGTGTGGCTACAAACAGCTTCTTCTTCTGTAGCTCTTCTACTTTAATTTGAATTTCCATTATATTATCCTTTATACTTTTCGTCGTGCTTCTTGCCGATACCATAATCGCCATCGTACATCTTCAAAGTCTGAGACTTGAAGAGTAGGAATTGACCAACACGAGTACCGTGTTTGATTCTCATTGGGCCACCAGTAACGTGAAGTGCACCAGCCATCACGCCATGGTAACCAGAGTCGTATAGTCCGCTTGTAATAAACACCCCATTACGGTTGAGAGTAGAGCGAGTGATAACCCACCCTGCTTCCCCTTCACCAACAGTAATGATGTTCTGCATTACAATTTCATAGGTACCTTCATCGAGGTGCCAATAACCTTCTTCGTCTGGAAGCTCTTCAGACGATCCACGATGCATCTTGCTCTCTTCATTAATGGAAAAGAGACTTGGACTAATCTTAAAGATCTTATCGACACGCAGATCGACAGCATTAGGCTGAACGTCTACATCCTGTACTTCTGTAAGGGTAGATCCTGTATCGTCACTGTGAATATGTAACATCATGGCTTGAATTCCTTTGGTACTTCATTTTCCTTAGGAGCAGCATACATCAT
>Ga0078894_10002233_pt1 | contig 14611 bp, 6 predicted proteins | sample LauGreSu1BDMLBSD_2_FD_67506 | JGI IMG/M metagenome (GOLD analysis project Ga0078894, IMG submission 67506) | Freshwater lake microbial communities from Lake Michigan, USA - Su13.BD.MLB.SD (version 4) (version 4) | ecosystem: Environmental > Aquatic > Freshwater > Lake | place: Lake Michigan, USA... | reverse complement strand
AATTAATGCCTAATTATTGTGACAATTGCGTTAAAATTATCGGTACCGCCGACTAAATAGAAGAATTTAAACAAAGATACTTATATAAACAAGACTCACATCCCAATATTTTGGAAGACTTCAGTTTTATATCTGTATTGCCGATTCCTGCTTTTGAAAACGATGTAAATGGAATGTAATAGTCTGACTGGTGTTCAGAAAACTGGGGAACTAAATGGGATGCTGAGAATGTCTCTGTATCAATATAGAGTTAACTTGGACTACAGATGGTTATAATGACCTTTATAACTCCTTGGTCACCCCCTCTGGAAGTTATTTATGCCTTATCCGATTAAAACCCGCATTTACACATAAAAATAATATATGAAGAGCCTGGTATGAACTTTGCCGGATTCTAATACTACTTTAATAGAATATAATAAAATGATGCTTTTGGTGAATATCGGGAATATAATGATAATGAAGACGAGGACGACTCTGATGACTCTGATGAATATGAAAACCCATTTATAGGTGATTTTGACGATGATAGACATCTTGTTGGGATTGACGATAACCGACATTAAGTAATCGCTTAAGTCTAAGTATAGCACGCAGTTCGGTAAATAAAAGTAACACTCATTAAGACTAAAAACTATACCAAATATAGTAGGAAAAGTCTTATTAGATATTTGTCTAAGCATAAATTGAGAGTAAACGTATATAAAGGAAAGAAATTACTTTTAGCGGAAGTCCTTAAAACGGCAAACAAGTATAAATTGAAATAACTACAATGCCCGATTTGCTACGAATCCCCAAAGAATCCTATATAAATACAATGTAATCATATATTTTGCTTTGAGTGTATTAGTAAGTGGAAGGGCAATAAACCTACCCATACATGTCCATTATGTAGAAGACCTTTCTGAACGCGGATATATCCCAATTATATATAGATTAATTGTCTTAGAACTCAGTGATAGTATCACGAATGTAGAATAATGCCAAACCGTAAATGGGGTATAGTATTGGCTCTTTTGAGACTCTTAAACTTTTTTTTAATATTATGTTATTGTGAATCGATTACTTACAAGGTAATTATATGGTATCTAGGACCCTATTATATCAGGTTATATGGTAGACGCTTTAGGGAGTATCATTTATATCGTCATAGATATATTAATTAACCCGGTTTATATAGAATATGATTAAATTTAGCCTATGGTATTCGTTAAGCTTATAGAGAAAAAAACATTAAACCCGTATATACCCTATATTAGATATATTGCATTCAAGCGACCAGTATATGATATTTGGCTTCTTCAACGTACTTGAGATTAAATTTATCTATTTAGGGGGATTTCGTAATTTTGTTTAAGATTGTTTTGTACATACTACGATTTGTATCCCTTAATTTTATCATGTTTTTGTCTAATTTACTATTTAATTCGCATATAGTACTATCCGGTCGAAGTAATGACATTGTCTATTTTTAATACTTGAAATAAACATTAAGTAGTCTAGCGGCCCAGCGTAAATGACTGATTGTTTCCTTTATATTCATGTTAGGACCAAAGAATCTTGATTATTCGTCTATTCGGTATTTGATAACAAAATAGAGAATGTGGTTCAAATCGCTTATTGATTACAATTAGTTTTTTTCTTACAGTAACTAAGGATATCGCTTATCGACCATGAATATATCACTAAACATATGGTAATGGTCATCATTTTTATATATAGATGTGTTGGATTCCTTACGTACTTATACATATAAATCAAATGAAGTATTAATGATACCCGAGTAATTATCCCCTAAAAACCCGTTTAAACTCCTTAATGTAGTGAAATTCTAATAATCGGTGGTAGTTTCAATTGATTGTTATTAATTGGACATATTGTTTTAGAGTAATTGTTATTCACTTTTTTGTAAGACGCGATATTTGCCGTATTTTGGCTTAAATAAGCTTATTTGAATAAATCAGAACTAACGTAAAAGAGTTGATTTTTTGCATAAATACATGAGTAAATCGAATATATCTTGACCACACGAGTATGTTAAAACCCCTTTATAATCATTATATAAGAATATCGGGAAATATGGCCATTATTTGGGTATATAATTTATATCTCTAATAGGTAAACCATTCTTGGTTATGTAGCTCGATCTTAAACAAGAGACTAGTATATGGGAGTTAACGAATCCATGGGTAATACTTTACAATTCTCTAGTTATAATTTGCTAACTATCCCTCGAGTTCTGTTTCAGTACCCAAAACCCCTTATGTATCATTAAAACTATTATTAAATAGACCGAAAAAGGCTACTACGATATATAACGGTAATTAGACTACCAAAAGAAATAAATATTCTATATCGGCCCTATATAGGGTTAAATAGGGCGATTCGATACGTCGTTACTTACTTGTGTAACTATAGAAGAATTTGGTTAATTTATCTTGTATGTCGCGATATTACGACTACTTTATATGCATATTGAAAACACAGGTATAAATAAAAGCAACTAACATCGCCTTATGAATACTCAATCAAACACTAAGACGTTGTCCTGGAAAGACGTATAATCCAAATCAAGTAGTATGGATTGCGATTAACTAGCTGATTATGTACTTACTAATTATAAGAATGTCGGTATTTAACAGTATAATGGAAATATGTTGTTTAGTGTTAATAATCCATCAATTGTGCGGGATAGTCTCAAGTAGGAAGACAATAAAAACTAGTCATATGCGCAATTAAATAGAAATACGAAAAGACTCATGAATGTTGACTCTAAGTACCTAGTTGACGACTTAGTTGACTTAAGTGTCGGGGATATGTCCAGTGCTAGTTTTACCTTTAATAATCGGACAAAAACAGTCGAACATAAATTCTTAAGACCGAGCAGAGTTCTGGATCATCAAGATAACGCACATTTTGACATGAAGGCCGAAGACCGCGTTAAGAATAATACTAATTATATTAGAGTTGAAGCCGTTCCATATGGTCTCTTGTTTTAGGCAGTATGCGTTGAGGGACTATGGACACTAGCTAGTCCTAATACTTGTTACTTGAATGATAAGACATTTGGTAGTGATTGTACCGTATTTGATAAATTCGAAGGAATGCTTAAAACCAAGGGACTATCATTGAATAGTTTGGATATCGATAAGGTATATACATTTATTATGGGTTGTAACGAATTCTCGCTATTCCCGCTTTCAAACGAATATTTACTACTCAAGAATGTATACAGCCTCGACAAGAAAACCACAGATATGACAGAACATTTGGAACACTTCAAGGCACTTAGAGATACTAGACTAAAGCCGTTTAGAGTTAACCTTAATGACAAGAAATATAATACAGTTTAATAGATTCTTAAGTCCTATAGAAGTAAAACATTCGATAACCTACTTGATGACTTGCCGATCCTCTACTTTGTAGTTTATCATGATATTTCCTTTGAAGTCACAACGCCTCTGTTCAATAAACTCTGGAAATACTATATCTATGACAAACCCGGTAGTAATCTCCCTAATAAAGACAAATTCAGCGAGTATATCAAAACTACTTATAAGACCGATCTTCCTCTTCTCGCCTATTTAAAGACTCTCAGTAAAGCGCCTAAAAAATAGAAACCAGTCAAGATGACCGAAGAAACCAAAAAGGAATGATCAACTCTATTTATATTTAGGATTCTTATTACTGAGATCTATACTGTCAAACCGCGATAATGCTTGATAGAAAGACGGTGAAACATCATCTCTACTGTGAATCTTATTCTGCTTATTACTATATATATATTGATATTTTTTTATGATATTCGTTAATGGGTTTTCATTGAAGTTGATAGCTTGGCGGCGCTTAAACCAATAAACGATATCCTTATTAGATTAGTGGGTAGCACTCCGCGAATAATCACTATAACCACTTGAATCACTATAGTCACTAGAGTAGTACTCGTCTTAGGAAATAGTCTCTTCGGTCCCATATGTTTACCAAGTCCTAGTATCATTATCACTTGATTGAGATACCTCTTCTTAAGACTAACTGGACGCGGATTCCCATTCGGATTGCGAACTACTAGTGCTAGATTGCCTGTATTTGTCTTGAAGTTTCTTTATATGGCGCATTATTTTAATTACGAATAAATTGTTATCGACCCGATCATTTCTAATACAATATAACATCAGTTTGATCAAGTATATACCCATATCGAATAGTATGGTTGATATATCAGTCTTCCTTGAAAAACTAAATCAATAATAGCGGATTTGTTAACACTTAGAATCATCGCCTAGAAGGTATACGACTATTGGTCCTCCTCACATATTGACATTAGTTGCTTAGATAGTATATACCAAGCGATTTCGTTAGACACATTTTCTTAATAATAATCCCCATATCGAGATTTTTATTCTTTATTATATTCTATTTATCTGTAATAGTCAATTTATTTGCTTTAACGTGATAGGTATTATAAGTATCATTGTCACCCTGGGCTTAACTAGGTCAATTTAATAATAGTTTAATTATATAGACAATCACGACGTATTAATCCATATAGACAAGCACCTACGGTGTTATGCTTATATATGTTTAAGGATTACGGTAAATTTATACGGTTTCTGTATCACAACCAAAACAAACGATATAGTTACCAATACTACCACTATCCAAATTCTATATTGTTATTTAGCTAGAAACTTCCAGTGTCTCTCTATTAAGAAATAAGACATTAAGCACGGTCAGTTAAATTTGATCATATTAACAAGCGGTACTAAATTATTGATAAAGACCGCGATTTAACCATTTGAGAGTACGAAGTCGGAGTATCGCTGTTAAAACATATATAATTGGTACGGATGACTCGGGTTTTATTGTTTTTTCTCTCTATATGATTTTACTAATATACTTACGTCCGTGATTAGCGAGGGACATTCTTTCTTTATTTTTTGCAAATTTAGCTGTAATTCAAGGGGTAATAGATCATGTGTATATAGGCACAGTGGATTCATAATTAAAGGCATTACGAAGGGTTTTATGTTTAATTGTATTTGAGTTTATTCAATATTAGATATGTCAAGGGGTGCGCGACTTCCGGTCCTTTAACAATAATTGATCAACTAGTCAAGTGGTGGTATCTAATAATTCTAATACGATAATGTGTTTAGTCCCTTATAATAACGATACTTACCAAGCAAATCGTAAACTATCTTCTACAGCTACTACATGTATTACTCACATAAGAATTAATTTGAAAATTGAACGAGATTCGTCTTTTTAATCAACATTTTGACCTGTTAAGAGATATATTTCGGGAACTTACCGCCTTCGATAAATCTATAGTTATTATTGAGAATCGTTATATCAGGACCCAAATAGAACTAATCTGAGTATTAACATATATGACTAAAATCCTACTTTGTTGAAGTCTTCGTTATACGCAAATCAGGAAATAGAGAATTGTGTTTTTGGATGGCCTTTGTGTCTATCTTCTACTTCGGCGTAATTGCCCCTATTAAATATAAGTAAATAAGATTAGAGTATTTTTTCCCCTTATAGTTATCGTAAAACTAGATCGCGAGTTGCAGATGTCTTGCTAATTCCTGTATAAATGATAAATTGAGTCTTCCCTGTAAGTCGATAAGTGGTTGGAAGTCCTTTCTCTGCTTGTGGTAAATTTTCTAGTACAAGGCAAATATCGCTGGGACCGAAAACGACTATACGGGTATGGGTAGATCTATAACTGAATTACGGAATAGTTGCAAAAACACGATGACTTCTTGTACTTACGCGGTTACTTTCTTATTAGGATTATTTTAGAGTATTATTGTTTATTTGTAGATTTGATGTGCTAGTAAATTGCAATTAGTTGCCGTTATCTTGTATTCGTCAAAGTTGATGATATCAGTTATTAATACATATATATTAGGCTGTTCCGTCGCTGTATTTACCACTCTTAGTAGAGTTTGTCTATCGCGCATAAGTATGAGAGTATTAACGGAGTTTCTGGATTGCTACTAAAGGTAATTGCCCAGTTTCTAATCATTAGTTCCTATTGTGTTGTGGTTCAATATTTCGTACTCGCAGTTGATAAACGATAAATTAGACCGGACAAATTACTTATATACAGATTTCATAAACTAGGTACAGGGCGTCAAATTAGCTAGATTCCATTCGGGTTTGATATGTTGCTTTTTCTTTTTCATTTCCTTTATGTACTCGTATTGGAGGTCTTCGGTAATCCAGGTATTTATACAGTTAACGCGCTTCTAGGCAAATATCAAGTCTAAGTCATAAACCCCTTCAAATATAACACTTATCTTGCTACATTTCTGATCTAGGAACTATTCAATTAATATTTACAGCAACTCTATTGCTTTGTCAATAACAAACTAGTTATATGTTTCCGGCTTAAGCATATTTAAGACATTGTCAATAACACCCTATTTATCGTTAATGTCGAAGTATGTTCGTTTTAGGCTCTTTCTTACCGATTTGGATATTATAGTATAATCAAACGATTTGAAGTCATCTTGGACACATCGCAATATCCAGTTGATTTCGTCAGTTAGCTTTTCATTTGCGAGTTTCAACAAGTCGGTTAAGAGTATAATAAGGTGAATAGAACCAGACTTGGTTAAATCTTTAATATCAAGAGACGCGGTGCATTACGAATCAAAATATTCCAATATGTCCATTTACCTCTTTTAAATTATTGTTATCTTCCTACAAGTAGAGTAAACACGCGCAAACTCGTTATATATCTTTTATTTCGTTTAAAGGGAATCGTCTAATTATTAACCATTAGATCAACTTCTTTCATTCTCATATAAGTAAGGATTATCATTAACTAAGCGATTTCAATATATTGTCAAATACCGACACTTACAGCTGTTCACTTAATACTACCCAAATAACGACAAGCAAATGGATTAATCCCTATATACAAATCAATGAATACGATACAGTAAGTCATTCGATTAATCAAATATACGGTGTAAGAAATCTAGTTGCATGATGCTAACTATGATCTCTATATATAACTGTAATGAATTCAGGGATCTGATATAACTATAATCGCTATATATATGGGTGTAACGGATCTGAGAGTCTGGTGCTTATGATTTAGTCATGTAGATAGAATTAGATCATATAGCGCCTGTCTGGCATTTAAGACGTTACTTTATATATTGGTTAAAAATGGTACTCAATATATACCATTTACTTATTAGCCCGGGATCGAACAAGTTCTCTATTAACGCGGGATCGGGTAAGATATTTAGATACCTAAAGGAATCTCTATATATAGTCTAAAATCGTAATCAATGTGTATATAACGCGGAATAGTTGTGATTAATAAACTGTACACTTATACTCTATATTGAAGACTTAGACTTAATTGGGATTTCTATATATACAACAAGTAGTGAATTTAAATTAGGCATTCATTGGGGCAATAGTAAAGTTATTTATTTGCTTAGACGACGATCAAAGGCCGGGCATTTAAGTAAATACATAATAGGCTTATAGTACACAATCCGATATATCTGCGTAATTCTTTTTATTCTCTTATAGTATATTGTTTAGATCCCCGTTCTACTGTTATTTAGCGAACTACATCAATTGCTCTTTAGCCCTGACTTTATTCTAGTTATATTTAGACTTTAATACTCTTTCTTGTGTTATCTAGTTTGACTCGGTTTTAAATTGGATCTTTAACTTATGTGCGGGGTGGATCGAAAACATCTGTATATCGGGATATTTGAGCTATATATACATGAAAATGGCATACTCGAGTTATTTGAAACTGAATTTGGATATTTGCTTTTCCACTATAATGTATTTAATATCTGGACTCGCGACATCGTCAAGCATTTACTTTAAGTTCTTTATAATCATGAATTGGTCCGAATTAGCGAGATCTCTAATACTAGTGCTTACGACCTAAAAGGCATCTGGATTTACCACTATTTTGCCGTTTTCCTCGTTACTGTCTTATATGGTAGTATTGTCTTGTTTATTGATTGGTGGCAATGTCAAATGCTACTAGTTATCATTAATAGATTGTTTCTTGGATCCGGATACTTGTTATTTCTTACTTTGTTTTTTATTTTCCCTATATACTAGTTGATTTACTTGCCTCATAACGACGAAACACATATTTTTTAACCCAATATCAATACTTAATATATGACCCTAAACCTACGGCATAATTGTCTCATTTGTGCTGGGAATCGAGCTTATCATCGGTCGTTGTATTTCAAGAGCTAATAATATATTATAAATAGAGAATCCCAGTAACTACGATATTTAGAGCCTGCTTGCCGCGGACTTGGTAACTACATGTCCTATATAGTGTTAATTATAATCTTTCGGAACCGCTATGAATATTGAGAGAGATCGTTTAGTTTTAGGTCGGTCCGGCTTAGTAACTAATATTGTATACAGTACTAATCTCGTTAATTGAATCATTTCGACAATTCGTTTTGTTTATTATACTTTGGATTTGATAAATGGCCAATACTTCGGGGTTGATAAATCTTTCATAAGGAAAGTTCCTTTTCATAATACTCTTAGAGATCCTAGTTGGAGTCTTAATATTACACTATTTAGGGATATTTAGGACTAATCGCTAATGTAGACTAAGTCCCCAATAAAAGGGATAAATGATTAGTTAGATAATCCCTTAATCGCGCGATTCGGTTCAAGTAATAGATAATTAATATATAGATGTAAACCATAACAAGTCATCAAGTGCTTTATCTGATATACGGGAGAAATCTAGTATTTTTGTATATGAGAGTCTCGATTCCGCTAATCCATCAAGTAACGTCGATATAACTCTAAACAAGTACAAAGGAACACCAAATAAGTGTATCGATACAAATATGATTATTAATGACAAACGGGTCTAAATATGCTTCCCGGATATCTAAGGCCTCTACTGAAATTACCTAAATACAATATAACAATTATTACTCTATTACCGAATATGACATACCGCGACTATACGGGATATAGCCCTAAATGTCTTCTAAATGAGCTTTAAATACCTGCAATAATACGATAGTTATCCGCCTTATACCCAGTTAACTTTGATATCAATATACCTAATATAGAGTAAGTAGAACAAATCGCGGGCTTCTAGATTTATCGCGAATCGTTGCGTACCAGCCTATTATAAGATGAGTATGATTATGTAAATGACCGTATATGGCAAATAAAAGTATATTGAAAAGACTATATTAAATAAACATTAATACTACTAATTCAGATGGAATCGATTAACAAAAAGACCTTTTCAGTCAAGCATATTGAGCAGGACTTACAAAGACTTATGAATACTTCCGAAGACTACAAACAATCTCTATCCAATAAGGACATTACTAATATGTATGAGCAACTAACCGCCGCGATCAGGGCCGACTACGAAAACGTTATATGTAAAAGGGTGGATCAGAGTACTTTGGTTCATCTGTAGTTTGGAGTGCCTCTAGGTCAATAAGTCCAAAGACAATGTCAACTGATCCACTAAAATTACGATAGACTAAACCCAGAGTCAAAGACTATTGTCCTTGATATGTGCACTGGAAAGGCTGTTTCTAATTTTGAGCACTTCCTTCCAGTACTGCCTTTTGACAAAACTCAGAGACAACTGGTAATTGACGAAATCGTTAAACTACCAACCAAGACAAATAAGGTCAATCTAACCGCTTATTGGATGCCTTATGGAATGACTTTCTAATGTATATATAATAACAATAAATGGGCAATGCTAACCTAATCGCTTTCTAGGATAAATGAAGCCACTTTCGGCGGAGAACACACTCTAGAACAAATATTTGAAAAGATGCTCGGTAACTACGGTATTGGGTTTAAGTCTCTGAATACCAATTTACTATATACATTCCATGTTGCTATTTAGAATTTCTCCTTGATCCCTATAGTTGAAGACCAATTGTACATCTACGACATTTAGATGCCTTGTACTGGTAAATAAGTCTTAAAGGATTCTCTTTGGAACATTATTCCTAGTTTAAACCCGGTTAACGTTTATATTCCCGATAATAGGCAAGCAGGACTAGTGAATAACAGGATATTCGGCAAGAATGGTGAATTTGAACGATTGCGCTACGAATTCAAACTACCAGTCCCGATGCAAAGTCTACTTATCATTGTAGGCGGGAAAACATATGAAATCCTTACTTCTGTCAAGGAACTAGTTATAAACTTCAACGTATATCGCAAATAAACCAATAAATACACCGATGTACCCGATTAACTGAAAACATATATGGTGTCGTAATTAAACGGCAAAAACCAATATATTAACTACATCTAACAACACTTGTAATTCATTGAGTAAACTCCTATCGCGACTCCTATCTAAACTATTTACAACCAAATAAAGAGTAAGTTCCTAGGTACAATGACTCCCGAATAACTAGTTCAAGTACCCGAATGGAGAACAGATAAATGCGGTCAAATGCTCTATGAATTCCTATATAATATGTATACTCAAACTAAATTACCCGTATTCGTTGCTTCCGCCGTTGATGCAAAACAAAGTGTCGGTATGATTGTCGGGATGCTACTTACTCTTCCAGATGACCTTCTGAGCAATATAGTATTTAATGAAACACAGATACTCTAATATACATATCAATCAAGACTGCTGAAAACAGAGGCATATTACAAATCGGAGTTCCCCGAAGCCAATGACCAAACTATCCAAGAGAAAGTAACCGAATTCTACCAAGAAATGAGTAAGGTGCTCTGAGTAAATACACTTAAGCTCTTAAATGAGAACTAATACAATATAACGAAATACACAAACAAAAAGCAGTAATGTTCCTTTGTACTATGATATAAGTCCTCATAGTTTTTTTTATCGCCGTTCAAGCAATCCTTCGGTTCTCGATTCTTTACTAAATCCTTATTACCTATTATACGATAAATACGCTAATCACCCTCATATAGTTGGAGTTAACCGAATCACATTGTTTAGCGATTATAGCGATTAATATATATAGGATAATAGAACTCTTTAACAACCCGCGATTTCGACTTATATATGTAAATGGCGACTCTATATGTATTGAACGATAAAATATAAAGATATTTACTTCGCGGTAGCATAATAGCAAATAAAATTATATATAGAAATGTAAGACTAAACACAAGCGAATACGGGGTATTGTATGATATGTATGAACGATTCAATGATTATGGTGTAAACGTGTGGTGACGCGAAACACGAAATATGCGTAGATTGCAAGTAGAAATGGCTATAAAAAAGTAAGAAGTGCCCGTAATGCCGTGCTGTTCTATTAGGATATGAACAAGAAGCAGAAGAGGAAGAATGGTAGGATTAACAATTGCTTTTGTTTTTACAACCGACACATCCAAATATTTACGATTAACATTTATTTCCTTTATTCATAGAAGCAGCATTCAGGGTATTACCGATAATACAAGAGGAATACTAGCTCGAGTAAGACTAATCAAATGAATTCATTTCAGGTTGGATATCTACTATAAGGGATTTAAACTACTAATATTAATACTAAATACATCCTTTAGAGTATTTCAAATATACGGAAATCGAATTATTTACACGAATTATAGATAAAGTCAAAGATAAAGAAGGCAATTAAATACACAATATGACATACGAATTGACCCAGATGACAGACTAAGAATTTAAAGACATTGTATTATAAACACTAACAAAACCATTAGAAGAATACTTATAAACAGGGTAAACTGTAATTGAGTCAGAACTGGTACTAGCAATTGGCATAGATATTGATTAATTTTGACGAGTAATGCACCTAAACCGCGGAATCCGGTAACTAAAGTGTTCATATAAGACTTTGCTATTTGCGTAAATATCTGTACTTCGACTGACAATTTATATAGAAGTGATTTATTTGCTCCTTTATTTGGTTCCCCTGGCTGTCGTCATACTATTAGTTGAATATATTTCTAATTGACATTAAAATGAACGAAACACAGTTTAAATGCGTTTAAGTGTCTTTATTCTGTTATAGTATTGTACATGTAAGGGTAATTCCCTTTATTTGTTAAATACTGATTTCAATCGCCTTAATGCGCAACTATAAAATTAACTCGGTACATTAAAGTAGCTATTGTAAATATCGGTAGTAACTATAATCGTCAAGACCGTTAAAATACTCCTACAAATAGTCAAAGTATTTCTTTTGAGACATAAGAGTAGATATAATATGGTAAAAATCGGCCTAATCATAATCCAGCAATATCTTGAATTTATCGACGACCAGCGATATAATGCCACATACTTCAAACTACTTCAATTCCCTGTTAATTTACTCATATATACTCGCCAATTCGTTAGAATGTTTACGACTGGGTGTACTTATCCCTTATTGTCTTTATTTGGGTTGATTCTATTAACTATACTATTACCGACCTTTTGTTTCCATTTGCTGTGTCGCGGGCGCAATGTTATAATTTATACCAAAATCAGCCGGGTATTCCGCGTCATTTTAACCGTATAAGCAATATTATATAGTGTTATGTCGATTGTGTATTTTTTATTATATATGTAGTGATTTGCATACTTATTGGTTATCAGTAGTGACTTTACTCGTCATAATAGACTAATTGTATTTAATATTATTTTTTTAACACAATGCTTATATGCGGGATATACGCTTGCGCAGTACAGTTCGCGTGTTAATATACATTTAATCGGAAAGTCATAACAAAGGACATCTTAAACTATTATTTTAACGATTTATACCATATATTATTTGCTTATTACTATATTAGGCGTCTATCTATAAAAGGGTTAAATCTCACATGTTGATCATAGAATATAATTTAATACGGTTGACTAATACGCGATCTATCATGATTAAACAACTATCGGAACTCTATGTCATTTACACACTTCCCGGCGATCTTACTTCAATGATACTATCATCCGAGTGAAATGGTATTAACTCTTGGAATAGGTGTTATTGGGTATTATAATCAGTTGCCGCGATGAACAAAAAGATATATAATGTATAATATTTTCCAATCTAATTGCAACAGTTATCGGTTAATAACGGCAAACTTGGTAAATGTAGAAAGACATAGATACTTGCTAACTAACTGCTCTTTACACTATTAATTTAATTATTACCGGGAAACGCATACATCTAACATATATAAACGATAACAACCTAATATTGATAAAGTCGCCTGATTGTCCTTTATGGTAGAGAATTTCTGTTTAGGGCATCTAAAGGTGTTACTCGGCTCAGGGGTTTGATACTAAACATCTACTATTGGATTCGTTATACTTATAAATAAAAAATAAAATTTTACGGAATATAAATAAAAAGTAATATGCCGATCAAACCGATTTATATGGAAATACCAGGTTCCAAGTATACAACCATTTAGGTATAAATGTAAGCCGCTTGCACTACTAGGGACATTAACAATATGCTGTGTGCTAGTTTTACAGACGGTAATCAAGTGATAAACAACCCTCATCATGCAGCGTATTTCGCCTTCTTTATATAACAACTAAGAAACGGCATATAACAGGTTAAAAGCAAGAAAGAGAATCCAATTCAAATGGGTTATAGCGTTTACTAGAAAACCTTTATCGCTAGTGTTTCATTCCTTTCGGACAATGCTTGTTTCAGAATGGTAGGTAAAATGATGGCGGAAAAGTGCTTCCTTAAAAACTTGAAGCCGGCCTACTAGTTACTCGGGCAGGCAGATAAAGAGTTTACCAGGGAACATGGTAAGGAACTGATCGAGGAGTCTATGCATATGATATAAAAGAGCGTTTAGGTGTGTGTTTCATCGAAAATGCCAACCGATAAGTACGACGGAGGTAAAGACAGCTTCGGAAACAAAGTTATCAGTGCTAAATTCAACGATTAAATGGATAAAATAGACTTCCCTTCAAAGGACCCGATCCCCACGAAATAAGTTGAAATTGACCCCGAAGTATACACTAATTATAAACTAAACATTGACAATATACAAGATGTATTTAAATCCCTCGTTTTATCATCCCTTAATGGTTAACGCATTGACTACGTTGTTCATACTGGACATTTGTAAATAAAACGCAAAAGCATGGTTAATCCAAATAAAGAATAATGTATTAAATACATAAAAGAAAGACTTAGTTTCACGAATACTAATAAGAATAAATCATACTCAGATGCGGGTCCGGAAATTAGAAAGAAAATGAACGAAAAGGCCTTCAATGCAAAGATGGATGAAAAGGTACATAAAAAGGAAATGGCTCTTATATAATTACTTTCGCAATCGGGCGCAGTACCAGTAGAACTTCTAACCTCCGTATCCAAAACACTTTCTAACATTAAGATTGACAAATAGCAAACAGGACTAGATAAGATTAAGGACTAACTAGATAAACTCATTAAAGACAAGTGAACTCATATATAGGTATAATGAACATATGTATCGGCGACTGTCTTAATTGTCAATATCAAATGTTCTCTATAAGGTGTGTACTATCATCGCCTCCTTATGATTATTCGAGAAAGTTAAAATTAAACTATATGTGCGATGTATTGAAAAGAGTTCTCTAAATACATTAATACTG
>Ga0078894_10002231_pt1 | contig 14620 bp, 25 predicted proteins | sample LauGreSu1BDMLBSD_2_FD_67506 | JGI IMG/M metagenome (GOLD analysis project Ga0078894, IMG submission 67506) | Freshwater lake microbial communities from Lake Michigan, USA - Su13.BD.MLB.SD (version 4) (version 4) | ecosystem: Environmental > Aquatic > Freshwater > Lake | place: Lake Michigan... | reverse complement strand
AGAGGACGCACGAAAGTTCATCGATGAGTACAAAGTGAAATGGGAAACCGGATCAAACAACACTACACAGGAGATTAGAGACAAAAAGATTGACGAACTATTAGACGATGAATAAATGAGCACATTCGGAAAGAGGGCACTGAAAAAGTGGAACTACTTCGGTGATAAATTTCAATCATTGAGATTTAACAACTCACCTAAAGAAATACAATTGGCCATTTTAGAAAAATGGTATCCAATTGGAATGACATGTAAAAAAAAAGACCATTTTCAAACTTGGCATAGTGGATATACTATAACCGGATATGTGGAACATCTTACATATTATAGTATAGAGACTCGTCGTGATTATATGATAGGTAATCAAAAAGCGGTATCAAATGCAACTTTTACACCATATCAATTAGCACCCGATGATAATTGGATAAAGGTACAGACAAGAGATAAAAAATTAGAAAGTATTGGTATAAAAATAGATTAGATTTTCGAAAGGGTTCTTTCAGTTAACAACACACCGAAAAAGTATTATATTATGAAATCTAAACTGACGAAAATAATAACCACGATATTCACGATACTACTAAGTATAGTAGTATTTTCACAAGTTACAACAGTTTACACCGAAGATTTTTCCAATGATTGGAAAAAAGGTGCGGTAACTTATGGTGGTATAACACCAGCTCAACCAACTGATGGGAATTGGAGTTGGGTTAGTGTTGGTTCACCTGCTAATGATGGTGGCTCTGCAACATCATGGAATGATATGGCATTTATGGACGGTGCTGCGGTTATGTCAACAAATGGTTCAACATCCAGTACATTGGCTTTTAGGTGGAACGATGTTAATAACGGAAGTACCGCCAATAGAGTTGATTGGTATTCTAAATCAATCTCTGGTGCATATACTACAATAACCGCATCATTGTCCTATACCATAGGAAATGGAAGTGGATCCAATTCAGTATGGGCTTATTATAAAATTGATGGTGGTGCATGGACTTTGTTTGGTTCTAGTGTTAATCAAAGTACGGCATCAGGAACATTCACTTCAAGTACATTATCATGTACAAGTTCAATACAGATAAAAGTTGAAGCATTGACTCGTAATTCCAACTCGGCATATGTAACTATAGATAATGTACAAATAACTGCATGTCCAGTCGTAGTACCATCGGTTTCAATCACTGCCAGTTCTAATAACATATGTTCTGGAACATCGGTGACATTCACCGCGACACCAACGAATGGTGGTGCAGGTCCAAACTACCAATGGAAATTGAATAGTACGAATGTTGGAACAAACTCAACCACATATACAAATTCAGGATTGACAAATGATGATATTGTTTCGTGTGTTATGACATCAAATGCATCATGTGTAAGTCCTACAACAGCAACAAGTAATTCAGTTACGATGGTAGTTACCAATACATCAGTCGGTGGAACTGCATCCAGTGACCAGACGATATATTCGGGTCAGAACGCTGCGGATATGTCGGTGTTTGGTATAACCGGGTCGGTGACCAAATGGCAGTACACAAACGATATGACTTTTACAACTTCTTCCGAACTCGTTGTTACAAACTCAACACTTCTCGGAACACAGCTCGGTCCGCTAACCAACACGACATATGTCAGGGCGACCGTACAGAACGGTACTTGTCCAGTCGCTTATTCATCATATATAACTATAACAGTTGCACAATCATTACCAATAGAATTATTATTCCTGAAAGGAATTGGTACAGAAAAAGGAAACCTTATAAAATGGGCGACAGCCACAGAACAAAATAATGATTACTTCACTCTACTTTGGTCTGATAATGGTAACAACTTTATAGTCATAATGAAGAAAGATGGTGCAGGTAATTCAATAACCAATATAGAATATGAGTATTTAGATGAATCACCATCCAATGGAATCAATTATTATAAATTAAGACAAACCGACTATGATGGTAAATACGAAGATAGTGAACCAATATCAGTATTATCAGAAAAAGAATCTACACCAGTAATAATCAATTGTACAAATGTTTTGGGACAAAAAGTTAGAATTGATGAAAAGGGAATAGTATTACTCACACTCAAAAGAGGAAATTATGAGTATGTAGTTATGAGAGTAAACGAATAGTCCGTATATTCGTACTATGATAGTAGAGGTATATAAATCCGAAGAGTGGGACTCAATCACTGCATTAGTGAAAGGTGAAACTAATATGTTAGAAGATGATGCTGTACTATTACGAACAATAGAAGGTAATGATTGGAATGACTGTATGCGACAACATCACGAACTTATGGGTTGGGAACCTTATAAACCTTGGGTAGATTAATCTTCATCACCTTCAATATCGTATATTTAAATTGTAAATGAAAACACAAAATAATAACAAACAATGGGTCTGTATAGACAATAGAGGATGTGATGAAGAGCTTACACTAAACAAAGTGTATACTAACATAGATTCTGGATATGCAGATCCATTTTGTGTTGTAATAAAAAATGATATAGGAATAGTTAGTGAATACTATCAACCACTTAGATTCGTTGAAATAGACGAATGGAGAGAATTACAACTTAAAAAAATTGGAATATGTCAATAATTGATTATCATGAATGAATTAGAAATTAGAGCATCTTGGTTGAAAATTCAAGCCAATTCATCTTACGGTTTAAATTTTGATTATAATAATAAGTTATATGAAGATTATAAAGAGATTAAATCTAAGATTAGAGTTGTGGAGTTAAGAAAGTCTAAAATTAAAAAGATATGGAAGATCGATGGGATTGTATGAGTGTAATGTGTATCAAAGAATACAAAACTCTTAAAGTTGGTTCACATTATAATATAAAAGGTAGAGGTGATTTAACATTTAATGCTGACCCAGAAGCAAAAGGTAAATCTGGTTATGGTTTATGTGTTGAAGATGATAGATTTGCGTCACATAAAAAAAATTGGTGGAACTTACCATACTCTGAAAGAATTAAATGGTATTACTTTACTTATGATGAGATGGATCAATATTTTATTTCCGATGATGAAGCATATAAGTTACATCAACAAAAAGAATTGAGAGATAGTAAACTAAATCAATTAGGATTATGAAAACATTCAAGAAGAAAGAGAAAGGAAACTTAGAATTAGGAATATGAATTTTGAAATAGGAGATAGTTTTATTATAGTTGATACTGAACACTTTAAATATGGATGTAAAGACCAGAGAGAGTTTTTAATAAAGTCTTTCAGTAAGAGTGGTCTTTCGGTTTACTACCTGGATGAAAGGACAAATCCAAAATGTCGTTGTAATAACTGCTCTATGATGATAGGAGTAAAGTGTATAGGTGTTGCAAACATAGAACTGGTTAGTAAAAGAGTTCAAAGAGAAAGAGATTTAAAGTTAAAAAGATTGGGAATATGAAATACAAAGACAATAATTTTATTAACTATCAGGGTAAACAAAGAAATGGAGAGGTTGGTTATTGTTTTAACAAATCCAGTAGAACGGAAAGAAGAGAGTTAGAAAGTTCACTAATTCTATTTTTCCAAATGTATCTTTTGGGAAAAGTTGAAAAAGAGTGGTGGTTATCTTTAAGTATCAATGATAGAAATTCTATAAAGAGTTCATACGAACATCAAAAGTTTATGTTAGAACAAGATAGATATAATATGTGGAGTACTGAAGAATTCTTTGATAACTGGGATGAATGGTTCGCACATATACTCAAAAAATTTAAACCAAATACTTCGAAACTAAGGGAACTAAGAATGAAGAAGATTGGTCTATAAACAATCAATACAATATTGTGTATAAACAATATGAATACCGAAGAAAAACTAAAGAATATATGTAATTTCGAACATAAATCGTTTACATTACCTCATATGCAGTATACGTATATGGAATTCGAAACTCAGGACTCATTGAGAAGAAAACAATTACGTAGAGACCAAAAGATTGGTGAACTTTTAGGAGAAGTGGATGAATACGACTCACAAATTTACTTAGAAGAATTGGATGAAAATGAAAATTTCAAAACAATATCACCTAAGATTATGAGTACTAATATACAAGGAAAGAAGTTTCAATCACTTGATCAAGTGATGGATGATATACTCGATTATATCGTAAATAAATTGGTAACAGACACTAATAGTCAACATCCAATGTTAACTAATGTTAAATTAAGTAAGAGTGAAAACCTTTCTATTTATGAAAATAATGAAACGATGATTCGAAGAATTATTACACGGATATTTATGGCGTGTAATATTATTTCATCAGAAGGTAGAATAGGTCCAGGAAATACAATACTAATATCTGATAAAACTGCATATGAACTAATATCTATGGATATAAACAATCATTTGATTGGTACAAAAATAAATATAGTAACAGATCAAAGGGTTCCAGATGGTAGAGTAATCGTATGTAGAGGTGGTGACGATATACAAAAGGGTGGACTTATGGCAGTCGTTGGTGATACACACTGGTTTACAAATGCGTCAGAAAATTATCTAAACCAATATACTTGGTTTGAATTAGAAATAGAGAAATAAAAATTATATGGAACAAAGCAGACCAATTAATATACTTTCGTTATTCGATGGTATGTCATGTGGCCAAATAGCCATAAACAAATTAGGTATAAAATACGATAACTACTTCGCATCAGAGATTGATAAATTCGCAATAGAGGTCACAAAGAAGAATTATCCAAATACCATACATTTAGGTGATGTAAGAGATGTCAAAGGTGAAGATTTACCAATGATAGACTTACTAATTGGTGGAAGTCCATGTCAAAGTTTTTCAAACGCTGGTAAAGGTGAAGGATTTGAAGGTTCTAGTGGTATATTCTGGGAATATGTAAGAATTCTTAAAGAAGTAAAACCTAAATACTTTATGTTGGAAAACGTAAAGATGAAGAAAGAATGGCAAGATGTTATAACCAAAGAACTTGGTGTTGAACCAATCGCTATCAATTCCAGTCTTCTTTCCGGACAAAATCGTCCGAGACTTTATTGGACTAATATTCCGGGTGTTGAACAACCAGAAGATAAAGGTATTAAGCTTAGTGATATTTTAGAAGACGATAATCTTGTTGATAAACAACACCTTATGACTCCAAAAGCAATGGCTTATATGGATGGTCTAAGAAATGGTAAACAAAGATGGGATTATCACAAAAACCCATTAGATGGAAAAGCAGCTTGTATTGTTGCAAGTTTTTATAAACTGAGTGGACTTGGTGTTTTAGATTATAGAAAATTAGGTAAACCATGTAGAAGACTTACACCATTAGAGTGTGAAAGACTTCAAACAGTTCCAGATAATTATACGGCATCAGTATCAAGAACACAAAGATATAAGATGATTGGTAATGGTTGGACAGTTGATGTAATTGCACACATATTATCATATATGCAATTTTGAGTAAATTATGAATAAAAAATTACATATAGCATTAACTATAACGGGTTGTAAAAGACCAAATCTTTTTAAACAAACAATAGAATCATTGTGTACTAAGATGAAGGATTTACATCTTATAGACACAGTTTTACATTACGACGATTCTTCTGATGAAGAATCTAGAAAATATATGTACAATCTATTAGTATCCAATTTTCCTAATAAACTAATTTGTACGCGATATTTTGAAAAAGATTCATTTTTAGATGATAAAAGACATATGCATGTAATGAATCATTGGATTGATGATCTTAACACACTCGGTGTTGATTACGTTTTTCACACTGAGGATGATTGGCTTTACATTGATGATTTTTCAATATCTGAAGCACTTTTATTGTTAGCAAAAGATGAAAATTGTGGACAGGTAGGATTTTCACAACCTATTAGAAATTTTCCAGAAGGTACATTTATTGAGACAAAGGGTGATTATTGGAAATGGTATTATCAACCGGAAATTCCATTATTAGAAAATCTTTTTATTGATGATGTTATGATTAAATTATGGGATGTTCCCGGTCTATGGATGTATTATATAAATTGGCCACATTTCAGCTTTAGACCAGGTTTATTTAGTGTAGATAGGATTTGTTCTATTGGTAAATTTAAACAAACTAATGAATCTTTCGAATTTGATTTTGCAAAGAGATATGTTGAAAAATATTATAATTATGTATCCAAAAAACATATATGTTGGCACATTGGTGAGGAATCTTCATACGAACTAAATAATTCAAGCAGGTGATATAAAACCTAATAAAAAGTTATTATATAAAAATAAAAAAGTATATGCCTGAAAGATTGGATAAATACGAGGACCTAATACCTCACCACAGAAGAACTATTGACGAAAACTTCGAAAGAGCAGAGAAAGAATTTCAGGACTATATGGAACTCACTGCACACACCAACCCAACACTAAAAGATGCATACATATCAGGTTGGAATCAACATAAATATATCAGTCGAAAAATGTATACGATTGATGAAGTAAAAGAGATTATTAACTAATAACAAATAACAATGGCAAACGATTGTACATTTTACACAACAATTACTGGTGATCCTGAAAAGATTGCAAAATTGAGTAATAAATTAGGAGAAAATGGAAGAGTAGGTCTTGGTGACTATGATAACTTTTTCGATGAACCAGCACCAAATGATTTCGAATGGGGATCTAAATGGATGGATTTCTACACTGAATACTTCGAAGGTTCCGATACACTTATTGTACAAGGTGATACTGCATGGCAACCAATTTCTGGTTTGTGGCAGAGAATTTCAGAGAAGTATGATTTATTTGTTGAGACATCTTACACAGAACCAGGATGTGGTTTTGCTGGTCAAGATATATGGGACAATGGTGAACACACATTATGTGAAGAGAGTTCTTATATCGAACATATTTATCATAACGATAACGAATACTTCTGGGATGAAGTAACTAATATGGCATCATATATGGAATTTGATGAATTGATTAAAGAGTTCGGTGAATTATATGAGACATTAAGTGAACACGAAAAGGAACGTATAACCGAAATACACACCACCGAAAACAATTAATGAAAAGCCGTATATAATACGGCTTTTCATTTAAAAATAAATAAATAAATATGGCACTACCACTTATTCCTATTAATAATAAACCCGAAAATTTAATATACGCTGATGGTAAATGTTTATTAGGTAACCTGGTTTTAGTTGACCGTAAGACAGGTAAAGAATGGGAGATTTACATTGATGATGGTAAGATATATGCTGAACCTTGGGACAAAGATGAACGTCGTGACCATAGGATAGAAAAAGTACTTGGTGAATAAGATTAGTTTTTTTATATTTATAGAAAATTATAATCTTATGAACGATATCGAAGAAATCTACCAATGTCTTTTAGACAAATCTTACCAAGACGCAATTCAATTAGATATTGTAATATCTAAACTAATTGATCAAGAACTTACACTAGGTTTTCTTTTCGACTTAGCGATGCGTCACGATGAATACGAGTCCAATGAAGAAACTATCAAATTAGCAATTTCCAACATTGTAGATCCAGAGACACTTGATCCAAAACACGTTTCGGAATGTCACTCAAAATACATCAATCTTTTGAAGACTAAAAACGAAGAAAGTATGGAAGTAAATCAGTTTTCAGTAAAAACTCTTTTTATGCTTTTGACCGGTGAAGAAGAAGAATATAATACTGCTGTATCTACTTGTGAAAGTGTAAACGCGTTGAACAAACTAAAAGAACAATTATTAGAGGCAGAAGTATATGAGAATATTGCTGTTATAGATAAAAGAATAAAAGAATTAGAAGATGGACGAGTCTAAATTTAGAAAAGCACTGGATGAAATTGCAGCAGGTCTATTAACGGTTAAATACACCGGAGATGCATCAGATATTGCTAATGAATTCGGAATTCTTATAGGTAAACACCTTGATGGTGAGATGGGTTGGGACAAAGATGCTGTTATATCAGGTGTTAAACATGGTATATCACTAACTGATGGTACACATGGATGATATTCAAAAAGAAGCACTTATAAAATCGGTTAGAGCTATTCGAATTGAAAATAAACCATCTACACCATTAGATGATGTTACCGACGTATGTCTAAATGGTGATTTTGATGGTAAAACAGATAGGGATGTAATATGGGTTACTGTCTATTTAGGTAACGAAGATTGTATTGAGATGGCAGTTAGTTTCATAAGATATAGAAAAAATTTAGAAGATATAATCAAAGAACGTAGAGACTCTATAATAGAAAATTTAGGAATATGATTTCTGTAACAATATCAGCGATAAAGTATATCTTTTCTTTTATATCTCAATTACATAAAAACTATTGTATACATAGATGGAATTATTCTTCAAAAGAAACTTTTCTTCATAAAATAACATATAGAACCTGTGAGAAGTGTTACAAAAAACAAAAAAAGAATATAATAAATAACTGGATAGATATTGAACTTACAAAATCTGAAAAAAGAGACAAAAAACTAAAAGAATTAGGATTATAAACTATATTCCCAGTTCGTCTAATTTTTTCATTCTATCTTCAGTCAACACCCAAAGAAGAGATGCGTGACCATCTTCAGCGTCTTTCCAAGAACAATAACGTATTTGCATTCCATCATGTGATCCACCAAAGACCATTGATTCAAATAAAATAGGTCTGCCATTCTCATCAACACCATGTTCTAATGAAAGAAAAACAGTAGAAACTTCTATACCATTATGTGAGTTTCTACCAACTGACATACCTATAAATTTTGATATCTTTAAAAAGTCATCACACGGAACAATGTTCTTCTCATCATCAAGTATGTAATATCCACTTATCATAATACGAATATACTATTTTTATATATATGATATGAGAATAATAAAGTCGTATGCAATATTTGAAAGTACATTCGAAAGAGTGGAAAAGATGGAGCAGGATCTTAGAGAACTAACAAACCAAGTCTTTATGCTCAGTATCGATCACATAGATAATGGTGGATATTTAGGATATGCTATTACTATACCCTCACCCGAAGAAGGATTATATCACGAGAATACACCAAACATATCAATTGCTAAAGGTATGATTGATAGTGAAAAAAAAGATATAAACTTTGAATACGATAGTATCAAATGGGTTGAACAAGCACTATCAGAAGGATTGAAACCAGGTATATGGTTCTACCTTCTAACCGAAAATACTAATACCAGATTTGCAAGTGAAATAAACTTCGACCATGAAAAGACTGAAGAACTTAAAGAGAGAGCACTTGATGAATTGCAAAATGAATGGAAGAACATAAGGATATGGATAGGTTGAGAAGAATAAAGAGTTGGAAAACATTCGAAAATAAACATAATAAAGAAGCAATTGATGTACTAGCAGATGTACGTTCAGCACTACAAGATGTATATGATTTATGTTTAGATAGTATAGACAATGGTGGTAAATTACTAGTTATGTGTACAATTGATAATCCTACAAGTCCTACAGGTGGTGGTGAATACATATTCAGTACTAAATTCAATAGTCAACATAGACCTAATGATTATACCTTTGATTTAAATAATTATGATGAAATACAAAATGCAATTGATGAAGGTGCAGAACCAGAAGTATTGGTAGGTCTAACTATGTTAGACGAAGACGAATTCGACGGAGAAATGCGGGAGGTATTTGATATCGAAGCAACATACTTATTATATCAAAGTATAGATAAACTCAATATAAAATGGGATGATATAATTATCAAGTGTATGTTTCCTACCGATTATGAGGATAATTACAATTATTTTTAAAAAACGATAGAAGATATGTCAATACACTCCGGACCAAATATCACTACGAATGGGCTTATATTCTATATGGACCCTACAAATATTAAGTCATATCCAGGAACTGGAACAGCATATACCGACCTTACTGGTAACAATTCAGGCGTTCTCCAGTTCACACCAGGAATAGGTACAATGTCATATAATCCGATATTTAATTGTTTCGATGCACAAGGTGCAACTGCAACATCACCAACTTGGATATCAACAACAAAAACAATTACTTTTACAGATGCATCCGCATACACAATGGAGTTTGCAGTAAAGTTAAAGTCAGGAACACTTGACACCACCTTTCAATCATTATGTGGTAATGGTCAATCTAATCCGTGGGTAGTTTTAGTCGGAAGTTCTACATCTTGGCAGTTGGCATTTAGACAAGCAGGTACGGCCGATTATTGCAATTCTACTATGGTAAATAATTACAATCTTGCGGAAAATTGGGCACTATTTACTATTACTGTACAAACTAACAGGACTGTAAACTTCTACCTCAACGGAAGTTTAATATCAGCTGCATCACCGACGCCAACAACAACATTACTCAATGTATCTAGATTAGCTGGAGGATATACATCCGGTTTTACCAGCTACCCATGGCAAGGATTTACATCACATATTAGGTTTTACAATAGATTACTTAGTGATAGTGAAATTTTACAGAATTATTATGCAACTGAAACAAGTTTCAGGTTTGAACCAAACATTGTAACCAGTAATTTGTCGTTTTATATTGATACTTTAAATAAAAACTCTTTTAAGAACACAAACACAGGATGGACCGATATGACGGGTAACTATGGAACACTTTCAATTAGTGGTGCATATTACGATCGTTTATCTGGTGGTATATCATTCGACGGTGCCGCAGGTAGTTCTGCATCAAACCCAGTAGTATTCACACAAGCATCTGAAATGACATGGGATATTTGGTTAAATAGAACATCCAGTACAAATGTGTTCAATATGGTTTTTAGTAATAATAATTTACCTTATTTAGCATTTCGTCCTAGTAACTTATTTCATTTTTCATGGTGGGCAACAGGTACATCAACACAAATAAACATATTCTCACCATTATCATACTTAGACAACACATGGTATAATGTGGTATGTACTCTTAAACAGGATGTGTCAACATCATCATCCATTGCTAATATGTATGTCAATGGTTTACTTGTAGTAACTTATACCGCGCCAGGATCTGTCGATACTATCAACCAATCAGGTGCTCTTTTAATTGCAAACTATGGTAGTACACCTTATCCATTCAATGGAAAAATATCAAATTTAAAGATTTATAATAGAATATTGACAGCTACTGAAATATTACAAAATTTTAATGCACAGAAATCTAGATTTGGTTATTAGAATATTTTCCATATATTAGCAATATGGAAAAACAAAGATTAGAAGAGATGTTACTTAGGCTACAAATGATGGCCAGTGAAATAGCAAGAGGTGAAGGTGTTAAGATTGATTTATCTCAACCCGACCAAATTTTTGAAGGACCAAATAATACTTATAGTTTAAAACTTACTATTACAGAAGTTAAAGAAACTGATAATCAAGAGTATGAAAAACTATGTCAAAAAGTCGGTTTTACACAAAACGTTATTGGACAATCATTTACACAAAACGGTTCTCTATATCGAATTGTAAACATAAAAACAAAAAACCGTAAATATCCAGTAATTGCATCTTCTCGATTAGGTACATTATACAAATTTTCTGTTGCAACAGTTAAAATGAGATTAGGTGGTGATAAACTAATAAACAGAAATGCTAACTTAGATAAACTATTAACTAGTTAGTTACTCGAATTTCGTATATGGATATTTTCTTTTAGAATAATTTCTATAAAATTCTGCCACGATAATGAACATTGTATTCTTAATTGGTCTTTACCTCTTTTGAATCTAAGTTTTATTATAGAATCTGCTGTTATTTTAGAATATTCACTAATATACTCTTTCCAAGGTTCTTCATTATCTCTCTCACCAATTAGTTTATGTTTACCGAGATTCATATACATATCAGTTATACGTTGCATAACTTCCGGATTATTAAAATCAGGAAGATATGATGTCCACCTATCAAGTGGTATAATAACAATATACTCATTAATCAAAACACCATTTATATGTTGACCAACATTAAGTATAAATTCACCTCCACTATTATTATGTACAAAACTCTTAACACCATCTTTATTTACATAATCTAAACCAGATATGTTTGCAAATCCTGCTAAATTTATTTCGTTTGTACTAGAACTCTTAATGTTCCAATATCTATCCTTTTCAAAATTTTCAAATAACGAATTATCCAACTTCAACTCGTTATAACCAGTAACCAAATCTTTACCTATTAAAGAAATATATTTACTACCATCATATAAATCTACTTGATAATCATCACAAATTCTTTTCTCTAAAAATGAACTATGTAATGAACCAAATGCATCCCATTTATCGGTACCACCACCAACTTTTTTCAATCCATTTAGAAGTTTGACTGAATATTCATACGAAAATCCGTGTATTTGACGAGCACCTTTTCTAAGATTGATATTTCTTTTACGATTGAATAAATAAACCGAAACTATGTTACCATCAATGGATACCTCCGAATCAGGTAATATAACACCGGAATGTTTACCCTTAGGTCTGAAAAATAATCTGTTCTTTAGAATATCTGAACCACCAAATTTAAATCCAGTTGAATTTGTTTTCTTATCAGAAACAAATACAACATGCGCTTCTCTATCAAAATCAAATTTAGACATCCATTCTCCTATTTGATCCTCACTATAGAATTCAATTAAACCAGATGCGTCAAACGCATTGTTTAACATATATAAAATATCGGATTCATACTTCTCTCTTAAGAAAACATTGAAATTATATATCATAGTCATATATATTATATATGACAATCCTAAAATATAAAAAATTATTTTCTATCTTTGTAAAGTCGACCTGGGAATCGACAGTCGTGGTATAAGACTTTAAAATATACTCGGTAAGCCTGGACATCGGAATGCCAGGTCCGGGGCAAAAAGGGCTAAGACACAACCCCTCCCGGTAGTGTTGACTTTTTCATAGGGGTAAGCCCAACAGGTTTTTGAAAGGAAAAACCGATGTAACTACTTGTAACCCATACGAGGAAAAAGACGGAACGGAACAACGTGGGTTCGAGACCCACACCGTCTCTAAAAATAAAATATATGGGAAGTTTTTATCTTACGTGCTCAGTATCACATATGACATTGAATCATCAAAAGACAAGCGTTCAGTTGCTTGTACCTAAATACAATACAAAACAGTATTCTTCATTGAATTTTGAAGAAAACATGAATATAATCTGTAGTAACGACGGTGCCCAAGCATTCTTCTCACCATTTGGATTTCCTATTCGTGGAAGATACGACGACTATGGGCATCTGCATGACATACGCAGAGACACGAACGTCGAGCAACTTGAAGAGTTCTTCGGCATCAAAATAGAAGACATAATCGCGGGGATTGGTAGAACCAAAGAAGGCGAGATAAAGGGACTCAACAACGAAGAGATCTATCTGTCGTTAGGCATGACTTTCTTTAGAACAGAGGTTTTAGAGTTTTTGGAAAGAGGATGGGAAAATACAAACCTCACAAATCCAGACAAATATAGCAGTGATGAATACCTAAAAAGTTTTTTGGATAAAGTAAAAAAAACACCAAGTGATGCACTTAGAGCAGAATTAATATTGAAAAGATCAAAAGGTGTACAACTTACAGAAGATGAATTAGATATTATATTTTCAAGTCCATATACTGTATACGAAAGATGTTATATCAAATGCAGCGGAGAATCAAACTTCTTGAAGATAATGCCGATTGACTTTGTTGCTCAACAAGACGACATCGTAAAACAATGGAAATGGTTATTGAGACTTAGTTATTCACTCGATAGAGTTTTAATGCCATCAGTCTATGGTGGACAAGAAACAAATTTTATAGAGACTTATGAATTGAACGACTTCGTCAACGACCTTCTGATTGAAGACATCAAATACGATTGCGATGATTGGGGAGACGACGCGGACGAAAGAGCAGAAAGAATCATAAAGACGCACAACAGAAACAAAGCATTAAACAATTTAGGAATATGATTATCAAAAATAGAATCGATGAATATCTAGGTTTTGATTCTAACGAACTTCTAAAGCCGAAAAATATTATAATTGAAGGAATACTTAGACCAGTAGAGAAGTTTCGTCAGGTCGTCGGAGAACCACTCATACGTGTTTTTGGTGGTGCAGTAAGAGATTCAATCGCAGGACAAGATATACACGATGTTGATATAGTACTTGGATCGAGGATGATGCACACTGTGGAGTCAGTATTACACTCTAACGGATTCGTTTATATGGAGAACCTTACCGGAAAGGATTTGGGTGCTATGTATAAAGACCTTAAGATAATCGACGAACCTAGAACATGGCTCAATCCGAAAAATATGGCAATTGTACAACTCATAAGACCCGCTGGATTTACTGCAGGTAATCCAATCGCGGCAGTCGTACAGAATGTAGACATATCGTGTTGTGGTGTAAGTTGGGACGGAGAGAAACTATATGAAAACCATCCAGATGCAGTAATGCACTGTCAAACTATGCACTACCAAACGAACTACGCTGGTAAGATGCGTACTGATAGAACAAACTCACGTACTCATAAATTAGAATCAAGAGGTTGGAAGTTACTCAGAGGATACGAAAGTATAAGAGACCTGAGGATACACGC
>Ga0078894_10002228_pt1 | contig 14625 bp, 11 predicted proteins | sample LauGreSu1BDMLBSD_2_FD_67506 | JGI IMG/M metagenome (GOLD analysis project Ga0078894, IMG submission 67506) | Freshwater lake microbial communities from Lake Michigan, USA - Su13.BD.MLB.SD (version 4) (version 4) | ecosystem: Environmental > Aquatic > Freshwater > Lake | place: Lake Michigan... | reverse complement strand
AAAGAGGAGGGAGGAGAAGAAGGAGGATTGTTTGGAACGGGTGCTGAGGAGAAACCCGAAGAGGAGAAAAAGGAAACCATCGGAGGCAAAAAAAAGAAGACTCGCAGAGACCGAAAACGCAATAAGAAAACTGCCAAACACAAGAAATAATTCTTTGGAATTGGACTATGGTCTGGTTCCTTCGGAATTGTTAAAGCACATTACTCAGCACATCTTTTTGTTCCTGTGTCAATGATGTCGGAAACTGCACATCAAATTCCAAAATAAGGTTTCCAACAGTGCCATCCATTTTAGGCATGCCCATCCCAGCAAACACCTTTTTGCCTCCCGGAAATATAATGGCATTTGTCACATTAAGTGTCAGCATTTTGCCATTCAAATGCTCAAACTGGAATTGTGTTCCACACAACGCCTCTTTGAGAGACATCGTTTTTTTAAAACAAATATCGGACCCTTGTCTAATAAAGGTTGCGTGACTCTGCACAGATACGCAAACTTTCACATCCCCTTTGACAGAGTTGCCATCATTGCCTTCAACACCGTTGCCAATGCCTTCCAACAGGATTGATTGACCAGTTTCAACGCCGGCAGGAATCTTCACTTGTATCGACTCTATTTCATTGATTTTCAAACCATCCTGTTGTCTCATGTTCCAGCGGTCAATTTCAACAGTTGCCATAAACCCTGTGTACGCTTGTTCCAATGTGATGCTAAGATTCTTGACAATAGTCTCGGGTTTTCCAATATGACGACGAATGAAAGTTGCGCCGTTGCCATTGTGCACGATTTCGATGTTTATGCCTCCCATGCCTCCCATATTTCCAATGCCTCCCCCCGCCATTTGACTAAATAACATGTCAAATATATTTATGCCTCCCATTCCTGGCATTCCTCCCATATGTCCCATAAAAGGGTTTGCATGCATATTGTGTCCGTTCAACCCGGCATCATATTGTTGTCTCGACTGGGGTTCTCTCAATACTTCATACGCCTCATTGATGCGTTGCATGATGTTGCTCGAATCCGGGTCTTGCGACCTGTCCGGATGATGTTTGAACGACAATGACCGATACGCCTTTTTGATTTCGGTTTCATCGGCATTCGCGTCGATGCCCAACACTTCATAATGGGTTGTCATACAGAATATATATTCTCAACATCCATATTTTTCATATAGTAATTCCGCAAAATAAGATATAAACATTGTGCAATTATTCACACAATGGAATCATCAACCACATTCATCAACCGATACAAACCATATTATATTGACGATTTTTTTCTTGACGAGACCAATTTGAAAGTCATCAATGCATTAATGGAGTTGGACGATTTGAATCTCATTATGATTGGTGCCGAGTGCTCCGGAAAAACCTCGTTGTTGCACGCCATCATCCGCAATTATTATGGTCTCGACAAGACGGCAAATTTCCCCGAACACAACATCATGTTTATCAACAATTTGAAGGAGCAGGGCATCCAGTTTTTTCGCAACGAAATGAAGACCTTTTGCCAGTCGCAGTCGAATATCCGGGGCAAGCGGAAACTCATTGTGGTGGACGACATCGACAGCATCAATGAGCAGAGTCAGCAGGTGTTCCGCAATTACATCGACAAATACAGCAACAATGTGCAGTTCATCTCGGCGTGCACAAATATTCAAAAAGTGAATGAATCTTTGCAGTCGCGTCTCCACATCTTGAAAATAAGTGCACCCCAGCGAAAAAACTTGGAATCGACACTTGACAAAATCATCGCAATAGAGAATTTAGAAATTGACCGAGAATCGCGTGAATTCATGCTCAACATATGCAATGACTCGGTGCGGGTCCTGATAAACTACCTGGAAAAGATATATATTTTGGGCGAACCCGTCACAATTGACAAAGCACACAACCTGTGTTCGAACATTTCATACATCCAATTTGAGAAATACGTGAGCGCGTTGAAAACAGGAAATTTGAAGGAGGCGATAGAGATTCTGTATGAAATTCATGATCATGGATATTCGGTGATTGATATTTTGGATTATTTCTTCAACTTTGTGAAATTCACACCCAACATAGAGGAGAGCATGAAATACCAGATTTTGCCGTTTTTGTGCAAATACATCACGATTTTTCATAAAGTGCATGAGGACTCTATTGAGTTGGCATTTTTCACCAACAATCTTGCCGAGATTTTTGTGGCAGTATAAAATATAAATGAAAATAACACGCATTATTTTCATTGCATTATTTTTTGCATTGATAAACATGATTTATTACTTTTGTGACAAGACTGATTTTGCTTGGGTTCGAAGTGAAAATCGTCGCAAACGTTTTGGAACCTTTTGTGAAAATTCGTGGTTAAATGCAAACCTCATGGCATTTGGAACATTGTGTATCTTTTTTGCATATGACCACGTTGCAAACAAAGATTCCATATTTAATGCCATTTAATGCCATTTTCGCATTGTCAATTCGGCACACATGCTAGACAATTGATCCCAACCGGGTTGTTTAAATGTATTTACGCCTTTTATAAAATGTTGCTCGTAAGATTCTTTAAATCCAATGTCCTCATATTTTTCAAACATTTGCGCCAAGGCAGATTTGTTCTCTATGATTTTGCTGACAACCTCAGGCAACACTTGCCATCTAAGAGACTGACAATCGTCTGACGTCAACTGTTTTTCAAATTCTTTAACAAGATCATTGCCGTTCAATTGTGGCACAATGTATTCTTCTTTAATATGCGTTTGAATGTCTGCCGGAATAGCATTATACAAGGTCTTTGCTTTTTGTAAATCTGCGTCCATTTTGATATAGAAATATAAGAGTATTATATTTAATATATTTTAAAATGTCTTTGCCCATAGAAATGCAGGATTATGTGATGTTATTTTGCGAAGGTCATGTGCGCGCCGACCTCGGAATAAAAACCGTTGCACTCCCAGTCCAAATACCAACCTGTATGAACACACTTGCGCATATGCTAGAATTGAAAGAAATTCACACAATGTATCGCATGGATGGATCACACACAATATTTATAGAAAAGAAAAACACTGAATTCTCGAAGGGTTGTGTGAGCAAGATGGTGTCGGAGACCTCGGTTCAATATCATTGGATAAAGATTGTTGCATTCTAAGTATAGAAAAATCTGCACATATAGTAGTACCTTGGGAACCATGAAACAAATATTCAAGGATGTAATGTCCGCAGATATCTTGTACAATTTATTGGACCAGATCTGTTTGAAAAAGGAGAAATATTATTTTTTAGATGAAACAGCATATCGAAAAATGATGTTTCACAATTTACATACAGGGTTTATTGAAGGGTTGCGACCCTATTATCATACAGCAAAAGTATTCTACCTTGACCGCGAATTCACTTATAATAGTTTCACCAATATTGTGCGACAAGTGTGCAAACATTTGAGCATTGCGTTTGAATCCGAAATCAAGTTTTGTCATTCGAAATACTATATCAACTTTTTTATTATGCCTTCAGATCTTTAAAGGGGGTCCGAAGGGAGACCGTCGGGTCCAAAGGACCCATAAAGAGTCTCCCGAAGGGAGACCGTCGGGTCCAAAGGACCCTTAAAGGTTCCTTTAATTAAATACTCGTGACACTTTTGACCTCCTTCGCGCCAAAGAAATATTCATTAGTATTATCCACGATGGACGCCTTCAAATATTTGGTCAACATCATCTTTGTTTTCATCAGTTCATTGACTGATAAATACGCCAACCACTGATATTTAGACCGCGACAAAACCTCGTCGGCAGGGACAATGACTCCATGTGCGCGGGGGTCCAGGTCCACAAAATCCTCGCTCATCAAATCGTCCAACAATATGCGTTTGCCTTTCGCAGTCTTTATGCCGAGCAATCTACCATCGACCACTGTTGCCTTATTTGCGTTGATTTTCGTCTGCAACAGTTGTGACGTTTGTCCCGTGAATTTTGCTTCATTGGAGAAATGATTCGACTTGTTGCGCTTCTGCAACTCGACAATGATTTCCTTTATGATAGGACACGCCTTTTGCGCACCCATTACTTGCATGCCTGGCACAAACGCTGCATTGCATGCACTGCTGCCTCTGACAGTATGATTGATTTCCTCGGCAAAGAAAGGTCTGCTGTTGTTAACCATTTCCTTGTAAAGGGGCGCCACATTCTTCATACAGATGAATGAATTGGGCAGAACGACGCCTCCATAGATGTAGAGGAGTTGGAGCATGCCGACCTCGCGGAAATTCGACTTGAATGGTTCCGACAAGGTTGCCAAATTCACGTCCCAATCGGGGATCAACTTACTAAATGTTTCGTCATCAATCAAGCAAACATTGAAATCGTTTCCACAACAGTTGATGATGGTCCGAATGGTTTGATGGAGGTAGGGTTGGTTCAGGTCGGTGCTGTTCCTACTTTGAAAGTCTTTCCAACTGCGCGCATTGATTTCGTATTTGCTGTGTATCCACAACTTGGGTCGGTTCATGCCATAGAGGGGCGATTCGTTGAGAAGATATTTTCTTATGAGTTCATCATTTTCATCATTGTTTGACATCTTTTGTTTGATTTGGTTACCGTAATAACTGGCAAAACCGAGCACGGCAATGGCGCCTAAATATTTGTACACATATTGGGATTCAAACATTGTCTTATTTACTTATAAGATAATGTTGGAAAATACTTAGGGATAAATGACCTAAGATTTTAAGACAATAAATGACCACGCGTGTGCGAAGAGACACAGACGATGAAATTTACATATACATCAATGAAGAAGATGCGAACTTGAAATGGAATTGGGACAATGATGTGTTGGATGAAAACTGTGGAGAAATACATTATTGTTGTATTGCTGCATTGCTTTTTGTTTTTTTTGTGATTGTGTTATTCATGATATAAAAGTTATGAATTTGCAATTGTTAACAATTGTAAATTGTTAAGACCATTTACCCGAATATGTGTAAATATTTGTGGCGAGCACTGAACTTGCTGCAGTTGTGTTGCCATTAGCATCGATGCGATAATAAATCTTGTCTCCTGTTGAAACCGACAGGGACCTCGAAGGAACCGAGAGATAATTAGTTGGGTTTGCGTTTGTGAGCGCAGTACTAGTAACAGTCCTGGGGAATATGACAGACCCAAATGTATTATCATTGTTAATCTTGAACATTTGAAATCCCACGCCCGCGGACCTGCTGTGATAATCTGCAAAAGATACATCAATGCGGATATTAGTAGATTTGGGAGCAGTCCAGACAGCGTAGGTGCTATTTGTTCCAGGTGCTAGGGCAATCTCGTTTGATTTCACAGTATATGAGGTCTCGGATGAATCCACAACAGTTGCTGGGGTGGGCATCCAGGTTGCACCAGTTGGTGTGTGTTTAAGTAATGCTGGACTTGGACCCACATAAACTGCTGTAACTTCTGCTGGTGATAAAGGTCGTTGATAAATCTGGAAATCATCAATGCCTCCTTCCAAACCGTAATCATTAAGAACACTGCCAAAAGTGCCAATATTATAAGTGGTGCGCGCACCCAAATCGGGATATTGTGATGATGGGTTTGTTGCCATCACAGATCCATTGACATATATTGCATATGCAGTTGTTGATCCGGCACCATAAGTAATAGTAAATGCATAATGTCTCCAAGTATTGTCAAATTGATTATTGGCAATTTCATTGCTTAATTCTATTGGAATGCCAACATTTTGAACAACCATAACAATCCCGTATCCGTTCCTTTGAATACTTAATTCTGGCATTCTCATGTCAAACAATCGTCCTCCGTTACGGACGGTTGATGCAAATTTGCCCCAAAAAGCAATAGTAAGTCCAGTATTAACAATATTGAATGGTGTGAAATTAAAATATGTATTTATTCGGTTTAGAAAAGACAAATACCCTTTTCCAGAAACCCGAGACCCAGCGTCAACCACAATGGTTGCGTTTCCCACAATATTTCCACTATATACAGGTGACCCGGTTGCCAAGTCAGCAACTGTGGAACCACTTACATTGGCAGTTTCAAATGGAAAATAAATGTTGTAATTAACTGGTGGATTTGATGGCAAAGAATAAGACAACAAATTGCCTGTAATCCATTCAGTGGAAGCACTTGCTGAACTGATTGATGCAACACTCGTATTTCCAGCAACATAAAACTTCCAATCACCATTTCCAACTGTGTCCAAAACAGTATTGGCGTTGCCTGCAACCAGGGTTGCCGATGCCAAATTATTTCCCAGGTTTGCCTGCAGCACCCTCGTTTCCACAGGATTGCTGGCAACCGAAACATCATCCGTATAAATGGCAGTTGCAAGCACAGAACTTGCTGATGTGGTGTTGCCATTGGCGTCCACGCGATAATACAATTTGTCTCCTGCATTTACTGTTGTGTTAATGGTCGGCACGGTTAAGTAGTTATTCGGCGCGGCATTTGTGAGCGCAGCACTTGTAACCGTGCGAGGGAACAACACAGAATCGAATGTATTATCGGACTTGATTTTAAACATTTGGAAACCGACACCTGAAGACCGAGTGTGATAATCTGCGAAGGAGACATCAATCTTTAAATTGGTGGATTTCGTAGCAGTCCAGACCGCGTAGGTGCTATTAGTTCCAGGGGTCAGAGCAATCTCGTTTGATTTTACAGTATAATTAGTTTCGGATGCGTTAACAACGGTTCCAGGGGTGGCAATCCACGTGGGATTGCCTCCAGACGGGTTTTGAAATTTTCCAACGGATACTTGTGATGTATATAAATCCGACACTTCACTTTGTCCAATCACTCTGCTTTTATACCATCTGAACTCATCAATGGCACCTGTAAAAGAACCAGCGTGCCATGCAGCAGCACCTCTGCCAATAAAACAAGATGTTAATGTATCTCCATTGGGTGCTCCACCAGTAAAACCACCAGTTTGTGTGAATACTAAAACGGAATTAACATAAAATTTCCATTCAACAGTTTGTCCTTGGTCACCTTGAACCGTCCACACATAATGTCGCCATGTATTATCAGACACCAAACTAGGAGATGTGTACATTGTACGTTCAGTAAAACTTGTCCCAGTTGCATTATGAAATATTAAACCATTTAAATTATTTCCTTCAATGTGAATAGAATGTCCAAAATTTCCACCAGTTCCACCAGCAACTGGTTTTGAAAAATTAAAAACATCACATCTTGCATTACTTGTTGTATTATTTGATCTCGCCCAAAAAGAAACCGAAAATGAATTTTTTTGAGAAATAAAAGATGGTTGAAATGTCAATTGGACATATTGATTTGAAGGAATGCTATTTGCAGATGTCACTTGCAAATGACCAGTTCCCAATGCAGAAGATGGATTGGTTGTTCCAATAGAAGCACCATTTACAAGGGTCGCATCATACACGTATGTTCCACTTGCTTTGTTTCCAACACTAGTTCCTGATACAGAATTGGTATCAAATGTGTAATGAATATCTGGATTTATAGGAGCATTGTAAGACAACAAATTGCCGACAGTCCATTCGCTGGAAGCACTCGCACCCGTTACTGACGCAATACTGGTGTTGCCAGCAACATAAAAGTTCCAATTGCCTGTTCCGCGCGTATCATTGACCACATTGGCGTTACCTGCTACAAATGAAACAGCACTCAAATTATTTCCCAGGTGTGCTTGCAAGTATTTGAATTGTTTCAAATCCTGATTGGGGTCTACATAAATGTTGGTGGCAAGTACAGAACTTGCTGATGTAGGATTTCCATTGGCGTCCACCCTGTAATAGATCTTGTCTCCTGTGGCAACCGAGATGGTTCTTGATGGGACCGAGAGATAATTAGTTGGGTTTGCGTTTGTGAGCGCAGTACTAGTAACAGTCCTGGGGAATATGACAGACCCGAATGTATTATCGGCATTAATCTTGAACATTTGAAATCCGACGCCTGCGGACCTGCTGTGATAATCCGCGAAAGAGACATCAATCTTTAGATTGGTAGTTTTGGGTGAAGTCCACACTGCATAGGTGCTGTTGGTTCCAGGTGCTAATGCAATCTCATTGGATTTCACAGTATAATTTGTCTCAGATGCATCAACAAGGGTTGCCGGTTTAATTGTCCATTTTGGTGCTGACCCAGAATCCGTCATCAACATAAAAGGCATGGTTGAAGCAGTATTATTGTATTCCGCAGTAACTTCTGATGCAGTCAGTTCGCGAGTAAAAAAATTGAAATTATCAACTCCACCATTAATTGCATAATTAACATCACCAGTATCACCATATGACCCAATGTTATAAAAATCTCTAAGTCCCGCACCAGGATGACCAGATTGATTTGTTGATATCAATGAATTATCCAAATAAAATTTATACAAACCGGACGCACTTATAGTCCAAACAAGGTGATGCCAATTTCCATTTGTAATTGTTCCACCATAACCTGGAACTGTTATTAATGAACCGCTTGTCTGAGCACATAGCACATTGCTCTGAGTTAAAGCAAGAAATATTTCATTTAGACCAGATTTTCTTATATTAACAAAAAATACTGCATAACCTGCTGAAATAATTGTGTGTTTAACCCACATGGAAAATGACATTCCTCCGCTAGGTATTGAAACAGGAGAGAATTTGGCATATTTTGTATTTTCTGGCGAAGTGGCAAAGGAGTTAAGTATTTTTAAATATGGATTTCCGGGAACTCTTGACCCCGCGTCAACAACTATTGTGGCGCCATTCATGAGAATTCCGTCAAATGCATATTGCGCGCCGAGTATAGACCCTGAACTCCATTCACTGGAAGCACTTGAACTCGTAATTGATGCAACACTTGTATTTCCCGCCACATAGAACTTCCAATCGCCGGTTCCCACCGTGTCCAAGATGGAATTAGAATTCCCAAAAACAATGGTTGTGGAATTCATATTGGTTGCCAATTGTGCCTGCAGCAATCTGTTTTCCACAGGATTGCTGGCAACCGAAACATCATCCGTATAAATGGCAGTTGCAAGCACAGAACTTGCTGCTATAGCATTACCATTACCATCTATGCGATAATACAATTTGTCTCCTACATTCACGGTTGTGGTAATTGTGGGCACGGACAAGTAATTGTTTGGTGCTACGTTGGTGAGTGCGGCAGTGGTAACCGTGCGAGGGAACAAAACAGAATCAAATGTATTGTTTGCTTTAATCTTGAACATTTGGAAACCGACACCTGAAGACCGAGTGTGATAATCCGCGAAGGAGACGTCGATTTTTAAATTGGTGGATTTCGTGGCAGTCCAGACGGCATAGGTACTGTTGGTGCCAGGTGCTAATGCAATTTCATTGGACTTCACAGTGTAACTGGTTTCATTGGCATCTACTGCTGTCGCGGGTACAGTTAACCATGTGACGCCTGATGTGATGTCTTTGATGCTTGCTGGCGATGGACCTGTGTACAAAGCAGAAACATTTCCTGATGTAAGTTCTGTATTATAAATTTTAAAATCATCAACGTATCCATTTAAACCTTTAGACCCAAAATATGTTGCACCTAGCATTGCTCCTGCTTTTGCAGGTCCAGCAAAAGCATTTCCAACAGGAGTTCCGGAATAAACTGAAACTGAATCTACATATATTGTTGTGAAGTTAGTTGTGCTAATTGTTATGCAAACATGACTCCATTGATTTAATTTCAATACACCAGTTGATGTGTTAACTGCTGCAGAGGAACTTGTATAATTTGAATAAAATGCATATGAATTTGCACTTGTCGAATTCAACATCATGTTGTTCCCTCCCCCAACTACTGATGAAAAATCAAATAAAAATGTTGTTTCTAATGTAGGCATAACACTATATGTCCAAAAAGAAACCGAAAATCCTGTGCTTTGTGAGATTGTGAAAGTTGGCAATTTTAGATTCTGAGCAGCAGAACCAGTTGCTGTTGGGTTGTTTAGATACAATGATGCAGTGCCATATTTATATTGTGATGTTGATATTGTCGCGCCATTTGTTAGAATCGCATCATTTACATATGAACCGGTTGCTTTATTTCCAACATTGGTTCCGGAAAAGGAATCACTATCAAATGGATAAAAAATAGAATAATTTGTTGGCGGGGTGGATGGCACTGCATAAGAAAGCAAAGACCCACTAGTCCATTCACTCGAAGCACTCGACCCAGTGATTGATGCTATACTGGTGTTGCCAGCAACATAGAACTTCCAATTGCCTGTTCCCAGCGTATCATTGACCACATTGGCGTTACCTGCCACAAAAGATGTTGATGCAATGTTATTTCCCAGGTGTGCTTGCAAATATTTGAATTGTTTCAAATCCTGATTGGGGTCCGTGTAAATGGCAGTTGCTAATACTGAACTTGCTGCCGTTGTATTGCCATTGGCATCGATGCGATAATAGATCTTGTCTCCCGTGGCAACCGAGATGGTTCTTGATGGCACCGAGAGATAATTAGTCGGGTTTGCGTTTGTGAGCGCGGTTGAAGTAACAGTCCTGGGAAAAATCACAGACCCGAATGTATTATCACTGTTAATCTTGAACATTTGAAATCCGACACCTGTGGACCTGCTATTATAATCCGCAAAAGAGACGTCAATGCGGATATTAGTTGATTTGGGCGCAGTCCAAACTGCGTAGGTGCTGTTTACTCCAGGTGCTAGGGCAATTTCATTGGACTTCACAGTATATAAGGTCTCGGTTGAATCCACTGCAACAGAAGGTTTTGCAATCCACGTGGGATTGCCACCAGACGGGTTTTGAAATTTTCCAACGGATACTTGTGTGGCATATAAATTAGACACTTCACTTTGTCCAATCACTCTGCTTTTGTACCATCTGAACTCATCGATGGCACCTGTGAAAGATGAAGTTTGCCAACTACCGGCATCTCTACCAATAAAAGAATTTGTGTAATTAATCCCCCCTATTCCACCAACATAATCAGTTGGCGTTCCACCACCACCAACAAAACCACCAGTTTTTGTGTATACTAAAACTGAATTAACATAAAATTTCCATTCAACAGTTTGTCCTTGGTCACCTTGAACCGTCCACACATAATGGCGCCACACATTATCTGTTAAAATACTGGAATCTGTGTACATCACATAATCGTTGGCAGCAATTCCAGAGGCGCCATGGGATATTTTTCCTCGAATATTATTTGATTGCAAATACATGGAAAAGGAATAATTCGCATTTTCTGAAGCAGCAATGCTGTTTGCAAAATCAAAGAAATTATTTTTTGCTGAACTACCCAATGAACTGTTTGACCTCGCCCAAAACGAAACCGAAAATGTATTTTTTAGATACAAAAAAGATGGTTGAAATGTCAATTGGACATATTGATTTGTGGCAATATTGTTGGCAGATGTCAATTGTAAATGTCCTGTTCCTGATGTTGGTGCAGAAGATGGATTGGTTGTTCCAATAGAGGCGCTATTTACAAGAGTCGCATCATTTACGTATGTTCCACTTGCTTTGTTTCCAACATTGATTCCAGACACAGAATCGCTGTCAAATGTGTAATAAATGTCTGATTTTGCATAAAGTGCTCCAATTTCTTGAGCAGTTAAAGTTTTATTGTAAATGACAAAATTGTCCATAGAAATGGTTCCTGCTTTGACTGAAAAGTCTGCCGTTACATTTGCAATATTGCTTGTTACTGGATTATAATTTCCAAAATAAAAATAGGTTGGTTGCGACATTGAACTGAATCCAGAAGCACTTACATACAATATACCATTTGCATAAACATTTCCAGTTGAACTTTGAACTGCAACATGAACCCAAGTGCCTACGGATGCTGAAATAGTTCCTGAATTAAAAGCATATTGCTGCCCTTGATTTGCTCCAATTTTCCATGCAATTATACACCAGTCTCGTCCCGACATATATATCATTATAAAATCATTGCCATTTCCATATTGAAATACTGGAGCATTTGTAATATTATTAGTCCATCTGAACCAAACTGAAATAGTTGATCCTGATTGACTCAATGAAACCGACTGATTTAATTGTGCATATTGTCCAGCACCGACATTCATCTCAAGGTATCCCGACCCAGTTGCTGGAGGTTGTGCTGCCGGCGATGGAACTGTATTAATAATTGATGCCCCTCCATAAAGAGTGGCATCATATGAGTTGGTTGCATTGTTTAGTAGCGTGTTTCCAGACACTGTATTTGTGTTAAAAGGGTAAAACATGTAATAATCAATTTCATTGTAAGAAAGTAACGACCCCCCAGTCCATTCGCTGGAAGCACTCGCACCCGTTACTGATGCTATACTCGTAGAAGACGCCACATAGAACTTCCAATCACCGGTTCTCACTGTGTCCAATACAGTATTAGAATTACCCAAAACCAATGTTGTTGCCGATGCCAAATTGTTTCCTAGATGTGCCTGCAGCGCCCTTGTTTCACCTATTCCAACAGCACTATTAATTGGTGTTGCTGCATTTGTTTTGCCTGTCGAAAGCAACATTTTCTAATATATAGTATTATAGACCTTTTAACCTTTAAAATGCCGATTTTCATTCGATAATTCTGCCTTTGGCAGAATTATTGATATATAAAAGGTAATTTATCGGTTATAAAGCATCCTGTGGATGCGACTTTACATGCCACATTTGGTGGCATGCTTAGTAACGTTGCCTAATAACATTCAAAGATGCCGAAGGCATTTAGAATGTTAAAAGGTGAAAAATGATTTTATTAGTTCCTATTCCCAATGCACATAATTACATGTTCCCAATGCACATAATTACATGTTCCCAATTCGCATAAATGCTGCCTGAACTGCCTTCTGTTTTGCCTCGTATTCCCTCTGTAACAACAGGTCCCGCTGCTGTTTCTGCATCATGGCGCGCTCATATTCGCGTTGCTGTCGTTCCAGAACTCCATTGGATTCTTCCTTAGACATTGCTGCGCCCTTATTTTGCTCGCGCACATTCATGTATTGGTCCACGGATTTATATTGCGGCACCTTGGAAAAATCCTTCTCCGAAACGGCAAATACAGTCTGGTCGCGATGCACTTTTCGCAAATCGTCGAATTTCAATTTGCTAAATATGTCGCATTCCACATAGGAATCATTGTTGCCTTCATCCTGGTCCTCGTAATAACTGGTGCCAAATCCCACTTGTCGGATTTCCCGGACCCCATTGTAGACGGACATTTGGTTGGAACTTTGCTTTTGCTTAATTTCCTCTAGCGCCTCGCCCATATTTTTGGAATTTATGCCACGCCCCGTGAAATCATCTTGTGTTGTCTCCTGTCTAAACCAGTCATGTTTGCTGGGGTCCGTCTTTTTCGCCATATTGGTTTCATACAGTTCATTGAATTTGTCATTGAATTTGCCTCCCTTTTCAGCATCTTTGACATTGAATTTATTGCTATTGCCATTTATGACATCTTGTGAATTGCCGATTCCTTTTCCTTTGGACACTTCCGGGTTGTAAACCGTTGCCGATAGAGGCGCGTTTTGGATGCGATTTTTCTGCTTATAAATGTCGAGGATAATTTCGTATGCTTGCTTGTAAAACAGGAAATATTCGGAGGACAATTTCGATTTGTCGGGGTGAATCATGAGGACCTTTTTTTTGGCAGCGCGCATGGATTCCTCGGTCAAATCGTATGTCAGGTCAAACAGACCGAACATTTCTTCTAAAGAGTAGGTGTTGATGTCTAAATTGTGTGACATAATACAGAAATGGATATAAAAAAATATGGTGAATGACGAGTTGATAGAGGAGAATTGAAGAATCGCAGAATCGTAGAATCGTAGATTCCACCTATAATTCGTCCACATGTCCAAACCAAAATCTGCACAATCATTATATTTAGGAATCGACACAGATGCAATTCAGTAATCCTCACACAAAAGTTGTGCCCGCAGCAGATGTTAGCGCAACACTAGCATATGAACGCGAATTGACCAGACCCCAGTTCGAAGAACTCCTTAAGCAAAACACCGGCAACATAATTATTAAATTCGGCGCTACATGGTGCGGACCGTGCAAGCGTATCGAGGCGCATGTAGGCAAATGGTTCGACTTTCTTAGTCAGAGTCCAATAAACCAATGCATAGCAATCGACGTGGATGATTCATTTGACCTGTATGGTGCATTCAAGTCGCGTCGCCAGATCTCCGGAATCCCGGCAATCTTGCATTTCAAACAGGGTAATTTGAGTTATATTCCGGACAACTCGGTGATAGGTGCGGACCATGACCAAGTGAATGAGTTTTTTAAAAGGGTTTCTATGTAAAATATATAATGTCTGAAGGTGGAGGAGGAGGAGGAATTGCAGAATCAAAACCAAAATCAAAAATTACATTATTTATAATAGGTCATGGTGCCGACATACCAGACAATAAAATTGCATCAGACCCATCAGTTCGCATTTTATCACAAGCAGGCAAATTTGGATGTTGGGGATTTTTTAATAATATTTCATTAGTCCAAATTAAATGGCGGATTAATCATTATAGAGTTTTTAATTTACAAAATAGTGAAAATACATATAAAACTTTAGAATGGATTAAAGATTATTTTAAACCAGAAAGTGATAGGCAAATTGGTAAAACCTGGAAAGAAAGAAAATTAACAGATGAAGACAACGACCAA
>Ga0078894_10002226_pt1 | contig 14630 bp, 14 predicted proteins | sample LauGreSu1BDMLBSD_2_FD_67506 | JGI IMG/M metagenome (GOLD analysis project Ga0078894, IMG submission 67506) | Freshwater lake microbial communities from Lake Michigan, USA - Su13.BD.MLB.SD (version 4) (version 4) | ecosystem: Environmental > Aquatic > Freshwater > Lake | place: Lake Michigan... | reverse complement strand
TGGCCTGCCAGGAAGCTGAAGCCCAGAGCGGCCGTGAGCAGCAGCCAGCGCTGACACACCGGGTGGTTGCCGCGCCGCAGTGCGGCTCCAGCCCGGTGAAAGGTGAAGCTGCTCACCAGCAGCAGCAGTGTGTTCACCGTGGGCAGCAGCAGCTCCAGTTCGTAGTTGTGACCTGAGGGCAGTGGGTTCACGGCCCGGAAGGTGAGGTAGGCGGCGAAGAAACCCGCGAAGGTCATGCCATCCGCTACCAGGAAGGTGGCCAGGCCAAAGAGGCGGTAGTCGCCGTGTCCATCAGTTTGGGCTGCCTCTCCGACGTGCTGAGAGAGGTTCTCGCTCTGGATGGTGGTCATCGCTGATCTCCCTGACCGAGGTTCCACAGGTCGCGGCCACTGCTCGCCTCCAGGCTCAGCTGGCCGGGCGCAACGCCATAGCCATAGGGCTCATGCACCAGAGGTGGCTCTCCATGCCAGTTCTCCACCGGCGGCGGTGAACTGGTGAGCCATTCGGGGGTGAGGGCATTCCAGGGGTTGTCGCCGGCCGGGGCGCCGTTGAAGGCGCTCATCACCACGTTGATCAGGAATGGGAACGTGCTGATCGCCATCAGCAGGGCACCGGCGCTGCTGAACTGATTGATCAGGGTGAATTGGGGGTCGTATTCGGCCACGCGGCGCGGCATGCCGTTCAGGCCCAGCCAGTGCTGCGGCGCGAAGCAGAGGTTGAAACCCACAAAGGTGAGCCAGAAGTGCAGCTGCCCGAGCGGTTCGTTCAGCATCCGGCCGGTCACCTTCGGATACCAGTGGTAGATGGAGGCGAAGATCACGAACACCGTGCCCCCATACACGATGTAGTGGAAGTGCCCCACCACGAAGTAGGTGTCGTGCACGTGAATGTCGAACGGCACCTGGGCCAGGGCCACGCCGGTGATACCGCCGAACACGAAGTTCACGATGAAGCCGCAGCAGAACAGCATCGCTGTGTTCAGGCTGATCTTGCCGCCCCAGAGGGTGGCCAGCCAGTTGAAGAATTTGATCCCCGTTGGAACGGCGATGAAGGCCGTGGCGATGGTGAAGAACAGGCGCATCCAGGGTGGTGTGCCACTGGTGAACATGTGGTGAGCCCACACGATCAGGCCCAGAAACACAATCGCCATGATCGAATAGACCATGGTGGTGTAGCCGAATAGGGGCTTGCGGGCGTGCACCGGCAGGATTTCACTCACCAGGCCAAAAGCCGGCAGCACCATGATGTACACCGCCGGGTGTGAGTAAAACCAGAAGAGGTGTTGATACACCACGGCATTGCCGCCGAGGGCCGGATTGAAGAAACCGGTGTGGGCAATGATGTCGAAGCTGAGCAGCACCAAGGTGCCGGCCAGAACGGGGGTGGAGAGCACCACCAAGATGCTGGTGCCGAGCATTGCCCAGCAATACATCGGCAGTTGCATCAAGCCCAGGCCTGGGCGGCGCAGCTTCAGGATCGTGGCGATGAAATTGATGCCGCCGAAGATCGAGCTGCCCCCCAGCAGCAGCACGCTCAGAATCCAGATGATCTGTCCGGTGGCGGGGGTGGTGATGCTCAGAGGTGGGTAGGCCGTCCAGCCGGATTGGGCCGCACCGGTGATGAAATAGCTGCTGATCAGCAGGATTCCGGCGGGAGGGATTAGCCAGAAGGCCACCGCATTCAGCCGCGGGAAGGCCATGTCACGCGCGCCCACATAGAACGGGATCAGATAGTTGCCGAAACCACCATTCACCACCGGCACGATCCAGAGGAAGATCATCACCGTGCCGTGCAAGGTGAGCACTTCGTTGTAGGTCTCCCGCGGCAGAAAATCAGACAGTGGTGTGACCAGCTCGGTTCGGATCGCCCCGGCGAGGGCGCCCCCGATCAGATAAAAGAGGAAGCCGCACACGATGTATTGCAGGCCGATCACCTTGTGATCGGTGCTGAAGCTGAGGTAGCGCAGCCAGCCCTGTGGCTGCAGCGATTCGGAAGGGTTGAGGCTGAGGGTCATGACTGCACCACGGTGTGGGACTCAGCAGGGGGATTGGGGCTGTTTTTGGCGACCCAGGCCGCGAAGCTTTCGGGCTCCTCCACGATCACTGTGGAGCGCATGCCGCCGTGATAAGGCCCGCAGAGCTCCGCGCACACAATCGGGTATTGGCCCGCTCGGGTGGGGGTAAAGCTCAGCAGGGTTGGTTGACCAGGGATCACATCTTGTTTGAGGCGAAATTGCGGCACCCAGAAGGCATGGATCACATCGATAGCCTTCATCTGCAGGGCGATGGGTTGTCCCACAGGCACATGTAGCTCTCCGCTGGTGATGTCGGAATCGGGGTAGTGGAAGATGAAGGCGAATTGCATGGCCGTCACATCCACCGGTAGTGGTGCGATTGCTCCATCGGCCTTCAGTGCCACGGGGCTGATGCCGCCCCATGTGCGCTCTTCGCTGTGCTGCATGCCGTGCATGCTGTGGTCGTTGAGCGGCGTCATGCCGCCCATGCGGTCGTAGATGTCGTAGCTGTAAATCCCCACAAACAGCACCACCACGGCCGGGATCGCTGTCCAGAGGATTTCCAGAGGCAGATTGCCTTCGATCGCTGCTCCATCGCCGCTTTCACCGGCGCGGCGACGAAAGCGCACCAGGCTGTAAAGGATGAGGCCCACGATCCCGATGAACAGGATCGAGCCGATGCTGAACAGCACGCGGAAGAGCTCGTCGTACACCGGCGCGTTGGCGCTGGCATCCACGGGCAAAAGATTCACGTTCTGCCCCACCCACAGCCCAAAGAGCACGAGGGCCATGCCGGCCAGCAGCGTGAGAATGGAGGGAGGGATCCGCATAGCTGCGGCTTCGAATGCCCAACCCTATGGACGATCTCCGGGGTTGGCCTACCCCCGTTGACCTTTGCAGCAATCGGGCGGGCTCCGGTGAGGGATTGAACACCGATTGCAACGTGGATTGATGCAATCGTGTGGCCGCCTGTTGCCCTGGTTAGTTTCAGCCCACTCGCGGTTGCTGTAGCCCGATGACGGCCATCACTGTTACGCCGCCAATCGGTCGCCGTGCCGCGCTCGCTGCGCTCAGCGCCCACCTCCTGGTGGCGCTCATTGCTTTGGTGGGCATTGGTGGAGCCACCCGGGTGATGGAAGCGGGGTTGGCGTGTCCGGATTGGCCCCTTTGTTATGGCTCCCTCCTGCCAGGACGGCAGATGAATCTGCAGGTGTTCCTGGAGTGGTTCCACCGCCTGGATGCCTTTGTGGTGGGCATAGGTCTGCTGGTGCAGGCAGCACTGAGCACCTGGTGGCGGCGCGAGCTGCCTCGCGCGGTGCCCTGGCTCTCCGGTAGCGCTCTGCTGCTCGTGGCTGTGCAGGGCGGCCTTGGCGCCCTCACGGTGACGCTGCTGTTGCCGTTTTCCGTGGTGACGGCTCACCTGGTCACGGCATTGCTGTTGGTGGCCCTGCTCAGCGCCTGCACGCAGGTTCTGCTGGAGCCATCCACCTCGGCCAGAGCTCCTCAAGCGAGCCGTTTTTCATTGAATTGGCTCTGGCCCTGGCTGATCGGCTTGGTGGCCCTGCTGGCTTTGGGCCAGTGCTTGCTCGGCGGCTTGATGGCTACTCAGTGGGCCGCCGGCCGTTGCCTGAGCTCCGGCGAGGGGTGCGGTTGGCTGCTGGCCCATCGCCTCGGTGCTAGGCCGGTGGCCGCTGCCGTGCTCGTTGCCGCCGCCTGGGGCCTGTGGCGGCGCCAGGCCGAGCGTGTGCTCGCCGCCCTGGCAGCTGTGGCGGTTATCTCCCAGGTGGCGTTGGGTGTGATGAGCCTGCGCCTCACCCTGGCGGTGCCTGCCGTCACCGTGGCGCACCAATTGATGGCGGCGTTCCTCGTGGCGGTACTCGCCGCCTGGTTCAGCCGCAGCCTGCTTGAGCCCGTTCGTTTGGAGGTGTCCCGTGGTTAGTGCTCCTGCTGTTGCAACGGGTCTGACCCGCGAACAGGCCGTTCCCTCCCGGGCCAAGGTGAAGCTGCCGGCTTGGCTCGAGATCGCGAAGCCGCGGTTGATTCCGCTGCTGCTGGCCACCACCCTCGGGGGGATGGCCCTCTCCGACGGTTGGCCGCTGCCTCCTCTGCGGCTGGCCTGCACCCTCGGCGGTGGCGCGCTGGCGGCTGCCGCTGCCGGTGTTCTCAATTGCCTTTGGGAGCAGGAGCTCGATGGCCGTATGCAGCGCACCAGCTCGCGGGCGTTGCCCTCGGGGCGTCTCTCGATGGGCACAGCCTTTGCGATCGCTGTGGCCCTGGCGCTCACGGCATCCACCCTGCTGGTGGGTGGGGTGAATTGCCTGGCCGCGAGCCTGGCGCTGCTCGGCCTTTGCAGCTACGTGTTGCTCTACACCGTGCTGCTCAAGCCGCGCACGCCGCAAAACATCGTGATCGGCGGTGTCGCCGGCGCCATTCCGCCCTTGGTGGGTGCCGCGGCGGCCACGGGCCACCTTGGCCTCAGTAGCTGGTGGCTGTTCGCCCTGGTGATGGTGTGGACTCCGGCCCACTTCTGGGCCCTGGCGCTGTTGCTGCGCGACGACTACCGCGCCGTCGGCATCCCGATGCTGCCGGTGGTGAAGGGCACTGCTGCCACGGCGCGGGGCATCAGCGTCTACGCCGCTCTCACCGTGGTGCTCAGCCTGCTGGGGGTTTGGGCCCTGCCCAGCGGTGGTCTTTTGTATGGCCTGCTGCTGCTTCCTTTCAATGCGCGCCTGATTCAGATGGCTTGGCGCCTCCATCAAGATCCCGATGATGTGCAGCGCGCCCGGGGGCTGTTTCGCTGGTCGATCCTTTATCTCTTCGGGATCTGCCTGCTGCTGCTGCTGGCTCGCTTGCCTGCCGGTGAAGTGCTGAGCTCCCAGGGCTGGGATCTGTTGGCTCTGGCCGGGTCCGGCAAGGCAGGTTTCACCCTGGCCGCGGCTGTGGCTGCCTGAGCTTTCTAGATTGGCCCCTCCACTGGTCACAGGGAGCCTGAACGCTTGGCGGATGGGATGCCGGAAGGGGTGATCGAGCTCCGCGATGTGAGCAAGCGCTACGGCAAGGGCGACCCGGCTGTGGTGGCACTCGATGGGCTCAACCTGAGCGTGCCGGCGGGCAGCCTGTTTGGCTTGCTAGGCCCCAACGGCGCTGGCAAAACCACCACCCTGCGCATCCTTGCCACCCTCTTGGCACCGTGCAGCGGCGGCGTGCGCGTTGCCGGAGTGGATGCCCTCAAGAATCCCCGCGGTGTGCGTGAGCGCCTCGGCTACGTGGCCCAGGAAGTGGCCCTCGACAAGATCCTCAGCGGCCGCGAATTGCTGCAGCTGCAGGGCGATCTGTATCACCTGAGCCGAGCTGATCGCGATCAGCGCATCGCCGAGCTGATCGGTCTTTTGGCGATGGAGGAGTGGATTGATCGCCGCAGCGGCACCTATTCCGGCGGCATGCGCCGACGTTTGGATCTCGCTTCCGGCTTGCTGCACCGGCCCCAGGTGCTGGTGCTGGATGAACCCACGGTGGGTCTGGATATCGAGAGCCGTGCTGCCATCTGGCAGGTGCTGCGGCAACTGCGCGATCAGGGCACCACGGTGCTGCTCAGCAGCCACTACCTCGAGGAGGTGGATGCCCTGGCCGATCAGCTCGCGATCATTGAGGGCGGTCGGGTGATCGCCGCTGGCAAGCCCTCAGAGCTGAAGGCGGCCTTGGGCGGTGATCGGGTGACGCTGCGGGTGCGCGAATTCAGCGATGAACCCGAGGCGCTGCAGGTGCAGCAGCTGCTGCAGCGCTGCCCTGGCGTACGCCAGGTGGTGGTGAACCGCGCCCAGGGCTACTCGCTCAACCTGGTGGTGGAACATGACGGGGTGGTGGAGCAGCTGCGCCGGCAGCTGGCCGAAGCGCAGCTTCCCGTGTTTGCCCTGGCCCAGAGCCGCCCCAGCCTGGATGATGTGTACCTCCAGGCCACCGGCCGCACCCTGATGGATGCGGAGCTGGCGGTGGCGGGCAGCCGCGATCCCAAGGCTGAGCGCAAGCAATCGATGCGCTGAGCGCGTCTCGTTCTCTTTCCCGTCGTTGTTTCTTCTCCAGCCGCGATGACCAGCGCCGCTCCCTCTCTGATCAACGCTGCGGCTGCCACGCCTCCCCAGCGTTCCGCCACCGCGGAACTCGTGCAGGAAACCTTGGCGCTCACCCGCCGGCTGTTCCTGCAGCTGGCCCGTCGTCCCTCCACCCTGGTGGCCGGCGTGCTGCAACCGCTGATCTGGCTGGTGCTGTTCGGCGCACTGTTCGCCAACGCGCCCGAGGGGCTGCTGCCCGATGGCATGAGCTATGGCCGCTTCCTCGGTGCTGGCGTGATTGTGTTCACCGCCTTCAGTGCTGCTCTCAACGCAGGCCTGCCGGTGATGTTCGATCGCGAATTTGGCTTTCTCAATCGCCTGCTGGTGGCGCCGCTGCGATCCCGCAGCTCGATCGTTTTGGCTTCTGTGCTTTACATCACGGCCTTGAGCCTGGTGCAGAGCGTGGCGATCATGGCCACCGCCTGGGCGTTGGGCTACGGCTGGCCGGGCGGCGCGGGCCTCCTGCTGGTGCTGGTCACGCTGCTCCTGTTGGTGTTTGCCGTCACTGGGCTCAGCCTGGGGCTGGCCTTCGCTCTGCCGGGTCACATCGAGTTGATCGCGGTGATCTTCGTGGCCAACCTGCCGCTGCTGTTTGCGAGCACGGCGCTGGCTCCGATTTCTTTCATGCCCACCTGGTTGGGCTGGCTTGCGGCCCTGAATCCCCTTACCTTCGCGATTGAACCGATTCGCGCCGCCTACGCCGGCCAGTTCTCGCTGTCAGCTGTGGTGCTTGTGGCTCCCTACGGAGAGCTCAGCGCGGCGGCCTGTCTGGGAGTGCTGGCTGCCTTAGCGCTGGGTTTGTTCCTGTTGATCCGCCCGCTGCTGGATCGCAAGCTCGCCTGACCCTCTTCTGTGGCTTCTCGACCTCCCGCTGTTCCTTCGCCCCAAGCTCGCCGGCAGGCGCAGATTCAGGCTCTTCAGAGTGCCCTGGTTGCACGCGATGCCAGGGCAATGGAGCGGCTGCTCGGCCAATGGGTTCACCGCCATGGCCTGAATCAGGTTCAAGCCCTCAGCGATGAGCTGGCTGCGGCTGATCCGGACGCATGGGCCTGGTGGCAGGTTCTGCAGAGCCCAACCATCGCACCGGCTGAGATGGCCGTGTTGCCCAAGCCGCAGCTGCCCCGTGCGAGTCGCCCGGCGCCAGCTCCAAGTCATCCAGCAGTGGTGCAGCTCCGCGCCTGGCTGCCCGATCGGGAGGAGCGCCGTGCTGCCTGATCGCGCTCAGTTGCAGGGCGGATTGATCGTGTCGGTGCAGGCCCCGGAGGGATCGCCGATGCGCCAGAACGAGGTGATTGCCGCCATGGCGGAGGCCAGCCTCAACAACGGCGCCGTTGGGGTCCGCCTGGAGAGCCCTGAGCACATCGGTGCGGTCCGGCGCTGCTGTCCGGAGGCTCTGATTGTGGGGCTGTGGAAGCGCACCTACCCCGATAGCCCCGTCTACATCACGCCGCTTTGGCAGGAGATTCAGGCGGTGTGGGCTGCCGGCGCTGATGTGATTGCTCTCGATGCCACCGAACGCCTGCGGCCGGATGGCGCCGTGCTGGCGGAGCTGGTGCAGCGTGCTCGCGGTGATCTGGGGGCTGTGCTGATGGCGGATGTCGACAGCCTGGCCAACGGTATTCAAGCTGCTGCCCTGGGTTGCCAGTGGGTGGGCACCACGCTCTATGGCTACACCGAGGCCACCGCGGCCTTCCACCCTCCCGCCTGGGATCTGATCCCGGAGCTCCGGCGCCAGCTGCCGGCAGACACGCTGCTGATCTGTGAAGGCGGTATCGCCAGCGCTGAGCAGGCGGTGCGGGCCCGCAGCCTGGGCGCAGATGTCGTGGTGGTGGGTACGGCCATCACCGGCGTGGATCTGCAGGTGGCTGCCTACAGCAGAGCTATGGAAGCTTGTTGAAGTTTTGGGCGCATCGTGCCCAATCGCTTCACACTGAGTGAGTCTCGAGCGTCTTGAAGGAGGTGCTGATGACCTCCTCGAACATGCACGCGATGGTGCCCCTGGCACTCGGCGGCCTGCTGATGATGGCGCCCGTGGCGAGCTTGCCTATGGGCGAATTGCAGGCCCTGAACCGGGAGTTGGGGCGGCTCTGTGCCGATCCGCCCCGCGAAGCTCTGGCCGTTTGCCGCATTCACGCCCGCTTGGTGCGGGCGCTCTAACCAAGCGGCTGCTGGATCACATCATCCCGGGCATGCCCATGCCGCCCATACCACCCATTCCGCCCATGCCACCCATGTCGCCGCCGGGGGCAGCCGGGGCGGGAGGTTCGGGCTTGTCGGCGATCACCGCTTCGGTGGTGAGCAGCAGGCCGGCGATCGATACGGCATCTTGCAGCGCCAGGCGCACCACCTTGGCGGCATCGAGGATGCCAGCGGCCAGGAGATCTTCGTAGATGCCGGTGGTGGCGTTGAAGCCCTTGCCGCTGCGGCGCACCTCATCGGCCACCACGTTGGCGTCGTAGCCGGCGTTGGCGGCGATCTGATGCAGGGGGGCCGCCAGGGCGCGCTGCACGATCTCCACGCCGGTGCGCTCATCGCCGCTCAGGCCGGCAGCCAGGCCGTCGAGTTCGCTGGCCAGCTGCACCAGGGTGCTGCCGCCACCGGCCACGATGCCTTCTTCCACGGCGGCGCGGGTGGCGTTGAGGGCATCCTCAATGCGCAGCTTGCGGTTGCGCAGCTCGGTTTCGGTGGGGGCGCCCACCTTGATCACCGCCACGCCGCCGGCCAGCTTGGCCACACGCTCGGTGAGCTTCTCGCGGTCGTACTCCGAATCGGTGTTGTCGACTTCGCGCTTGATGGCGGCAACGCGATCACGAACAGCGGCCTGGTGATCACCGGTGGCCACGATTGTGGTCTCGTCCTTGCTGATCGTGATCCGGCGCACGACGCCCAGATCCTCCAGGGTCACCTTGTCGAGGGTCATCGCCCGGTCTTCGCTCACCAGGTTGGCGCCGGTGAGGATGGCGATGTCCTGCAGCATCGCCTTGCGGCGATCGCCGAAGCCGGGCGCGCGCACTGCGGCCACCTGCAGCACGCCGCGGTTCTTGTTCACCACCAGGGTGGCGAGGGCTTCTCCGTCCACTTCCTCCGCCAGGATCACCAGGGGCTTGCCGGCGCGGGATACGGCCTCCAGCACGGGCACCAGATCATTGATGGCGCTGATCTTGCGATCGGTCACCAGCAGCAGGGCACCCTCAAATTCGCACACGCGGCGGTCGCCGTCGGTGACGAAATAAGGGGAGCTGTAGCCGCGGTCGAAGGCCATGCCTTCGGTGATCTCGAGCTCGGTGGCCAGGCTCTTGCTCTCTTCCACGGTGATCACGCCGTCGGCGCTCACCTTGTCCATGGCCTCGCTCACCATGCGGCCCACCTCTTCGTCGCCACCGGAGCTCACGGTGGCCACCTGACGGATGGCGTCGCCGGCTACGGCGCTGGAGCGGGTTTCGATGCCATTCACCACCTGAGCCACGGCCTTCTCCATGCCGCGGCGCAGGTTCACAGGGCTAGCGCCGGCAGCCACGTTGCGCAGACCTTCGCGGGCCATGGCCTGGGCCAGCACCGTGGCGGTGGTGGTGCCATCGCCGGCTTTGTCCTTGGTTTTGGTGGCCACCTGCAACAGCAGCTTGGCGCCGATGTTTTCGAACGGATCCTCCAGTTCGATTTCCTTGGCGATGGTGACGCCGTCGTTCACCACATCGGGAGCACCGAATTTCTTCTCCAGCACCACATTGCGACCCTTGGGACCGATGGTGACCTTCACCGCATCGGCCAGGGCATTCACGCCCCGCTCCAGGGCGGCACGGGAAGCATCGGAAAAGGAGAGCAGCTTGGCCATCGCGGGGCTATGAGCAGGCAATGGCCAAAGGCTCCCACGCCAGGGTGGCGGCTGGCTTGTGGGGAAAGCCGAATCGGTGCCACTCCAGCGATGCGTTCCAGCCCAACGGTCGATAGGGTTTGCCCTATGGAGGAGAGCTTCAGCGACGCCTTGGCGGAGAGCCTCAATGGCCCGCTTACCGATGTGCTGGCGAACCCGAGCACCGGCAGCAACGTGATCGCCTTTCTAATCGTGGTGGGCCTGGGCCTGGGAATGGCCCTGATCTACGTGCCCCTGCGGCTGTTTCTCACGATCACAACACGAAGCCGCCGCTTGCGCTTGCTGCAGCGGATCCGGCGGCTCAGAGAGGAGTTAGCCCAGCCGGTGCAGCCGGGAACCTGATCGTTCAGCGCATCACCATGCCGCCATCCACCTGCAGCACCTGGCCGGTCATATAGGCCGCGGCGGGATCGCCGGCCAGGAAGCGCACGGCGCTGGCTACCTCGCTGGGTTGGCCCATGCGGCCGAGGGGGATGGCCTTGAGGATCGGCTCCTTGTCGAGCTCAGCGGTCATGTCGCTCTCGATGAAGCCGGGGGCGACGGCGTTCACGGTCACACCACGACTGGCGAATTCGGCCGCGCTGCTGCGGGTGAGGCCGATCACGCCGGCCTTGGCAGCGCTGTAGTTCGCCTGGCCTGGGTTGCCCATCAGGCCCACCACCGAGGTGATGTTGATGATCCGACCACTGCGGGCCTTGAGCATCGAGCGGCTCACGGCGCGGGTGCAGAGGAACACGCCGGTGAGGTTGAGGTCAATCACGCTCTTCCAGTCGGCACTCTTCATGCGCATCAGCAGGCCGTCGCGGGTGATGCCGGCGTTGTTCACCAGCACATCCAGGCGTCCTTCCTTCTCCAGCACCGCCTTCACCAGGCTTTCCACCTGCTCTTCATCGGCCACGTTGGCCTGCTGGGCCCAGGCCTTGCCGCCAGCAGCCGTGATCTCCGCCACCACCGCCTCAGCTGCGGCCGGTGAGCTGGCGTAGTTCACAACCACCGTGGCGCCCGCAGCGGCCAGTTCCTTGGCGATGGCGGCGCCGATGCCGCGGCTGGCGCCGGTCACCAGGGCAACTTGGCCGGTGAGGGGAGTGGCGTCTGCCATGGCTCGGGGTAGGGCTCCAGTCGAGCGAGCGTAGATCTCCGCCCTGGCTGGGGTTCAGGCCGGCATGCTTTCCACGCCAGCCAGGGCGCTCCCGAGCAGATCGCCGAAGCGTTGCAGCTGCTGTTTACTGCCCATCACTACCAGTAGTTGCCCTGGCGCCAAGCGCACATTGCCGCCGGGGTTCGCCAGCAGGGGTTCCGGTGCGCCGCTGCTGATCTGGCTGGCCTGGGGATTGCGGATCGCCAGCACCAGGGCGCCACTGCGGCGGCCCAGCTGCAGCTCCGCCAGGCTGGCGCCGTTCAGTTCACCCAGATGATCGGGGTCGTCGCTGAGCTGGAATTCCTCCACCTCACAGTCGCTGCCGGCCAGCAGTTCCATGAAGGTGACGGCCAGTGGCCGCAGGGCCGTGGCCGCCATGGTGCGGCCTCCGGCCACGTAGGGGCTCACCACCTGATCGGCACCCGCCAGGCGCAGCTTGCCTTCGGCTTCCTCGCTGTCGGCACGGGCGATCAAGCGGGTGCGTGGCGCCAATCCCCGGGCGCTGAGGATCACGTAGAGGTTGGCGGCATTGCTGGGCAGAGCTGCCACCAGCGCTCGGCATTGGTGGATGCCTGCCTCCTCGAGGGTTTCGTCGAGGGTGGCATCGCCCTGGAGGACCGTGAAGCCTCGTTGCTGAGCCTCCTCAATGCGGTCTGGATCGTTCTCCACCACCAGCAGCTGCACGCCTTCGCCGCTCAGTTGTTGGGCGATCTCCCGGCCGATCCGGCCGTAGCCGCAGAGGATCACGTGCTGATTCATCGTGCGTTTGAGCTGTTGGCGGTAGCGCCGCTCACGCAGCCGCCGGAAATAGCCGGAGTTGGTTAATTCCAGCAGTTTCTGGATGGTCTGCTGCACCACCACCAAGCCGCCCACCAGCAGCAGGGCCGTCACGATCCGACCGCCGCTGTGGATCACGGCCGTGTGGGGATCGCTGAAGCCCAGGGTGCTGAGGGTGATCAGCACCATCCAGTAGCAGTCGCCCCAGTCCCAACCCTCGGTGAGCCGATAGCCCAGGGCGCCGGCATTCACCACCAGGCCGAGGGCCAGCAGCGGTCCAGCCCAGGGTTGGCGAGCGAAGAGAGAGCGCTGCCCCCGCTGTCGACGGCCTGGGCGGCGCTGCTGGTTCATCCCAGGCCGAGGGCCTGGAGCACCTCAGCGGCTTGCAGTTGATCGAGGCGGCCTGTAGCACCGATGCCCTGCACACCTTGACGCTTCGGTAGATCTGCAGCGGTGCGGCCCAGGGCCACCAGGGGCATGCCGCAGAGCAGTGCCAGTTCGGTGCTGATCGGATCGCTGCTGAGCACGACATCGCAGCTGGATACCTGGGCCGCCCGCTCCAGCAGCTTGGCGTTGCGGTTGGCCTGCACCACCCGCAGATCGGGCAACTTGCTGCGCACCAGATCCGGCAGCTCTTGCCAGCTGCTGCTGGGCCAGTCACCCGTTCCACCGGCGGGGGCCAGCAGCAGGGCTGGACCCTGGCCGGCCGGCAGCTCTGAGGTTGCCTTTTCCAGGGCCGGCTTGGGTAGGGCCAGGCGGAAGCCATCGGCGTTCAGGGTCAGGCCCAGCGGCTGGAGGTAACTCGCCATGGCCTGGGCCGCCCAGCCGCTGCCCATGGCCACGGTGTTGGTGGCTGAAAACCCGCCAGCGGCCACCCGGGTCGGGATGTGGCTCATGGAGAGCATCAGGTCCACCTGGCGGCCGCTGGCCAGGTTGATGCAGGCCTGGAAGTCGGGCTCGCGCACGTTGCCCAGCAGGTTGGCCCAGTCCGCCAGGGTCGGATTGCTGTTGAAGTCGAAGGGGATCAGCTTCTCCACCGCCGGCAGCAGGCTCCAGGCAGTGGCGGCTGTTGGCGTACAGGCCACTTGAATCTGGGCCCCGAGTGCTTCAGCGACCTGCGCTGCCGCAGGCAAGCAGTGGAGCTGAGCTTCAACGCCGCCTGGAACCAGAAACAGAACGCGCATGGCCGCAGGCGGAGCGTCGACTGATTGTATGTAGGTGGGATTACTCAGCCCAGGAGCCGCCATGCATTTGCTAATCGCCTGTGCCGGCAGCGGCCGCCGCATGGGGGCTGAGCGCAACAAGCTGCTGCTGGAGGTGGCCGGCCGGCCGGTGCTGGCCTGGACACTCGATGCGGCCCTGGCCTCGGCATCGATCCGCTGGATCGGCATCGTGGGCCAACCGGTGGATCAGGCCGACATCCTGGCGCTCGTGGAGGCCTCCCAGCCTCACAAACCGGTGGAGTGGATTCAAGGGGGAGACACCCGCCAGGATTCGGTGTGCAACGGCCTTGCCGCTCTGCCCGCCGGTGCCAGCAGCGTGCTGATTCACGACGGTGCCCGTTGTCTGGTGGAGCCGGGCTTGATCGATCGTTGCGCGGCTGCGGTGGAGGCCGGCGCGGCTTTGATCGCCGCCGCACCGGTCACCGACACGATCAAGCGTGTCGATGCGCAGGGGGTGATTCAAGACACCCCCGATCGCTCCCATCTCTGGGGCGCCCAGACCCCGCAGGGCTTTCCGGTCGAGCAGTTGCGCCAGGCTCACGCAAGGGCGCGCGCCGAGGGTTGGAGCGTCACCGATGACGCCTCGCTGTTTGAGCGGCTGGGCTGGGCTGTCACGGTGATGGAGTCGTCGCCGGCGAACATCAAGATCACAACCCCCTTCGATCTCGCCATCGCCGAGGCCGTGTTGGCGGCGCGTCAGGCCTGAAGCACCACCAGCTCACCCCGGCTTGCGTCTAACCGCACCCGCTGGCCGATGGCCAGGGCGGCGTTACCCGGTTCATGGCCCACCGGTAGATCGGCAATCACCGGAATCCCCAGATCTGCGGTGCGCTCCTGCAGCACGCTTCGCCAGCCTGGCTCTGGGGCGGTGGGCTCGTCACCGTCATCGCAGCCGCTGAAGCTGCCAAAGCCGATGCCCGCCAGCTGCTGCAGGGCGCCGCACAGCCGCCAGTGGGTGAGCATGCGATCGAGTCGATAGGGGGCTTCGCCCACGTCTTCCAGCACCAGCACCGCTCCACGTAGATCGGGGAGATGTGGGGTGCCGAGCAGATGGGTGGCCACGGTGAGGTTGCCCACCAGCAAAGGACCTTCGGCTACGCCCCCCTGCCAGGTGGTGCCCGTTAGGGCAGCCAGGGGCTCACCGAACAGCAGCCGGCGCAGCCGCTCCTGGCTCCAGGCTGGCTCGCTGGCCAGGCTGGTGAGCATCGGTCCATGGATGCCGCCGGGGATGCCCGCGGCCTGCCGGCTCCAGAGCAGGGAGGTGACATCGGAGAAGCCGAGCAGCCATTGGCTGGGATTGGAGGCTTGAAACGGCTCCGGCTGCTCCAGCAGTCGGGCCGATCCCCAGCCGCCCCGGAGGCAAGCCACCAGGGGCGCCGGGCTCTGCAGGTCTGTCAGGCGTTGCTGATCGGTGCCGGCGAGGTGACCCCACTGGCGCAGCGGTTCCGGGTGGGGGTCTACTTGCAGCCCCCAGGCTTCCAGTACGGCGATGCCGCCC
>Ga0078894_10002225_pt1 | contig 14635 bp, 15 predicted proteins | sample LauGreSu1BDMLBSD_2_FD_67506 | JGI IMG/M metagenome (GOLD analysis project Ga0078894, IMG submission 67506) | Freshwater lake microbial communities from Lake Michigan, USA - Su13.BD.MLB.SD (version 4) (version 4) | ecosystem: Environmental > Aquatic > Freshwater > Lake | place: Lake Michigan... | reverse complement strand
TGTAAGTGTCCCTATTTCGGTGTCAGTTTAGAAGTTAGCTGAAAAGCTTACTTTTAAACCAACAAAATAAAAAAAGACCCCCCAAAAAGTGGGTCTAAATCAAATAAAATCAAACTGTAATTATAAAAATTTACTCCCTAATTAAATACTTTAATTGACTATTACACATGAAAATTTTTAATTTCTAAAAATTATAGAAGACATGTAAACATTTTACTTGTAACATTATTTTCAATAATATTTCAAACAACTAAATTATTTATAAATTTTTGATCGATGTTCTAAACTAATTCTTTACCTAAAGAAAAGATAAAGGTAACTAACTTAGTCATAAATTGAGAGCTATCCTATATATCATTAGCAATAATTGTGATAATTGTACACATTCTTTTAAAAACAGGTTAGTATAAATTCAAGAAAATCGATGTCAACATTATTTATAATGATTACTTGAAATAAGATTCCCAAATTCAGAATTCGATTTAAATATTTTGTTATTTTTAAAAACGTTATTACTAATTTTATTTCCAGTCTCAAATAAATGTATTGCACTTTTAAAATTACTAGAGATAATATTTGAGGAGATTAAATTCCCTCTGTCTCCAGCCCCCCCCAATCCTCCGATACCATTTTCTAAATTTTCCATAATTAAGCTATTCTGAATTACACAGTTACTCACTTGATAACAAAAATAAATGCCATCTCCATTATTCTTAGAAAAATTAGAGTTAGTAATTATACATTCTTTAGCTAGGGTGCCTAAATGAAAGCCATGTGAATAATTGTTTTTGCATTCCAAATTTGAAAAGTAATTTTCTTTACCTCCTTGTACACTAATTCCTTCGCCAATATAGTTATTAACCTTAACAGAATCTAAAAATATTCTTTCTGAGTTTATAATTACAATACCGCTATTTAAAAAATCTTTTCTATGTAAATCAGGTATGTAACGATTTATAAAAACAGAAAACTCAATATTTTTTAGACCTGTATTTTTAATATCATTCATAAACACAAAAGAATTTTGAGAATATATTTGATTGCTTTTATCAACATTTAAACCAGAACGGTTTAAAATTAATTTAGCTGTGTATGATTTATTCTTACTTTTAATAATTTTAAAAATTGCCCTATTCCATCCACCAGAATTAGGCATTCCTATAAATACATTCTGGCCTAAAATATCTAATTTTTTTTCAATATTAAAAATATAAATCGAGTCGCTAATTTTTTCACTCTCTTGAACCAACCCTGAAATTGCATTTACTCTATTTATAATTTTGGTTCCGTCTTTACGTCCAATTAAATAAACATTTGATTTCATTAAAATAGGTGAAGAAATGTAGTAAACAGAATCAATAAGTAAAATATTTCCTGTATTAATATTATCAATAGCTTTTTGAATTACTTTGTCATCTCTAGAATTTGCTGAAATATAAATAGTTTTTAAAACAGTGTCTGATGTTAAATTATGTTTTGATAAATTATAGTTATAATTTGATTTTATGAAATTATATTCAAATATAAAAAATGGAAGACGACTCAATTCCTTAACATCTAGTGGTACGTATAATTTCCAGAAAGCGGCTAAGCCAATAAATAAAATAAGGTAATTTTTAACTTTCCGCATTAACGCTGAATTTTACTACTCTTTTTTAGTTGAGTTCCTTTAAATCCCTCCACTGTCACGTGACCATTGGCACTAATTCCTTTTCGTTGGATTACATTTTTAAATGTGATCCATAATATTTTAAAATCCAACAACAAATTTTGATTATTAACGTATTCTACATCTAATTGAAATTTCATTTCCCAACTTATAGCATTACGGCCATTGACTTGTGCCAAACCTGTAATGCCTGGCTTTACTTCATGTCGACGAGCTTGTTCTTTCGAGTAACGTGTTAAATATTCCATTAATAGTGGTCTTGGACCAACTAAACTCATATCTCCCTTAATTACATTAATCAATTGTAATAATTCATCCAATGAAAAAGACCTTACAAATTGACCTGTTTTAGTTAACCTTACCTCGTCGGGCAATGGATTGCCAGTTGAATCAAATGCATCCTGCATGGTTTTGAATTTGATAATTTTAAATGGTTTTCCATATAAACCAGGCCTTAATTGCAAAAAGAAAATATTACCCTTATTTGCAAACGCCAATAAAACAATTGTTACAAAAATTAGAGGTGACAAAACAACTAATAAAAACAATGCCCCTGAGAAATCAAAAATGGGTTTAACAATATCCTTATACAAAATGATTCTACTTTTTAAATATTCTAGTTAATGCCTCGAAAATTCTTTCAAAATCTTGCTCTGCAAGATTAGAGCCACTTGGCAAACACAATCCTTGATTAAATAATTTCTCGCATATTCCAGCTCCAAAAATTTTAGTTCCCTTATAAACTGGTTGCAAGTGCATTGGTTTCCATAAAGGTCTAGACTCTATATTCTCGGCATCAAGAGCCAATCGGACATCCTCTCTGCTTATGCCACTAGTTTTCACAGGATCAATTAATATTGCTGTTAACCAATAATTACTGAAATAATCTGCGTCGGGTTCGCTTTGAAAAGTAATGCCATCAATATCCGCAAAGAATACACGATAACGTTGGTTGTTGGCTCTGCGTTGGGCTACTCGACAATCTAGCACTTCCATTTGACCACGACCAATACCTGCAACAATATTACTCATACGGTAGTTATAACCAATTTGTGAGTGCTGGTAATGTGGTGCAATATCTCTAGCCTGAGTAGCTAAAAAACGTGCTTTATCAATGAAATCTTTACTTTTGGATACCAAAGCACCGCCACCACTTGTAGTAATAATTTTATTTCCATTAAAACTTAACGTGGCCATTTGTCCGAAAGTTCCACAATTATTAGCTTTGTAACGGGAACCGAGGGCTTCTGCTGCATCTTCAATAACTGGTACACTATATTGATCAGCAATTGCTTGTATTTCATTCATATTGGCAGGCATTCCATACAAATGGACAGGCATTATTGCTTTAACAGATTTATGTTTGTACTCTTCTAAAGCCTCTTTTAGAGCTAAAGGACACATATTCCATGTGTCTAATTCTGAGTCAATAAATACAATTTCAGCACCAAGATAACTTACTGGGTTAGTAGTCCCACAAAACGTAAAACTTTGTACCATCACCAAATCTCCTATTCCAACATTTAAAATCCTTAATGCTAAATGGAGTGCGGCCGTACCGGAGGTCAATGCTGCTACATGGAATTCTTTACGTTTACTAAGATAGACTGATAAATCAGTTTCAAAATTATCAACATTAGGTCCTAGAGGAGCTACCCAATTAGTCTCAAATGCTTGGTTAACATATTTTTCTTCTGTCCCTCCCATATGTGGAGAGGATAACCAAATTTTACTCTTCATTATGGTATTGTTTTATAAATGAAACTTTCTCTTTAAATCTATAATATATAGTTTCATTATCAGAAATATTTTTATCGAGTGTCATCCCCGCTTGTATCGTGTTATCAGATCCCATTATAACAGATGGAAGCACTGTTGACCTAATTCCAAAATAATTATTATTACCTATTATAACATTGCCAGAGAGCCCACTTGTAGACAAGAAATTATTCTCCCCCACTATACAATCATGACTTACAAAACTGAAGGAAGTGATTAGATTAAATCTTCCTATTTTAACATTTGGACCAATAACACAATTAGGATAGATAATTGTTCCCTTTTCAATTATTGCAGTTTTAGAAATCTGTACAGTAGGATGAATTATTGTAAGCCAATTAATATTTACTAAGTCCAATTTCTTTATTAAACTGGCTCTAGCCCTCAAATTTGCAAATCCAAAAATATAATGGTATTCATTCGGAAAACTCCAATCAGTTATTTTGCCTAAATAATCAGAACAAAACATATAATTTATCGAATTTTTTTTATAGTTATCAAAACTATCGTCTAGGAAACCTACTATTTCAATTTGCTTATTTTGTTTCTCATTCAAATCTTCTATATATGAACAAACTTCGGCAGCAACGGCACCTGATCCAATAAATATTACTTTTATCATATTATAAAAAAGAATTTAAATGAACATCATCTAATTTAAAATTATCACCATGTCCTGGATAAACAATTATACTTTTATTACTGAAGTGATTTTTTATCAATTCAAAACTAATTACTAATTTATTTTTATTTCCTGTCGGCAATTTAGTAATTGTTTTAAGCCCTTTTATCATTAAATCACCTGAAAATAAACTTTGATTGATATTTACAGAAATACTGCTTTCTGAATGTCCGGGTGTATAAATAAATTTTACAATATGGCTTAGCCAATTTATTGATTCTTGCAAACTTTCAGTTGATTTTATTTCTTTAGAAATAACAAAACCTACTTGATCAAAAAACAATGAAAGATTTTTTTTTTCATCCATAACCATATTTGCGCAATATTGACTGGCAATAATTGTGGGATTAGCATATTCAACCAATGCATTTACTCCCCAAATATGATCAAAATGCTCATGTGTTAAAATAACATATTCAGCAATGAGATTCTTTGAATCAATGAATTTAATCACTTCTTTTGACCCATATGTTCCGGGATCGATTATGATACATGATTTATGATATTCCTCATATATGACATAACAATTTGAGTCAATCGGTTGATTTTTAAATGTAATTACTTTCATTAACCTGAAATATTAATGGATCTTCCCCCATCAACAGTAAATTGTTGACCTGTTATCCATTTTGATTTATTAGATAATAAAAATTCGGCCATATAACAAATATCTAAAGCTTCCCCAATTCCTAAAGGATATGTTTCTGCCATTCGTATTCTTACTTCTTCATTTTCAAAAATTGCTTGAGTCATTTCGGTTGGAATGGCACCAGGTAAAATAGAATTTACCCTTACCTTAGGTGCTAATTCAACAGCTAAACAACGCATTAATGTGTCAACAGCTCCCTTTGAAGCACCATAAGCACTCATCCCTTTAGCACCCATATTGCTCAAGTTACTCGATAAATAAACGACCGACTTTAGAGCACTCGGATTGAATTTATTATTTATTAAAATCTTTGTGATAAGACTTGCCGAAATTATATTGGTATTTAATGTGGATGTTAATATTTGTGCAGTCGACATTTTTAATGGCACCATTTTCATATAACCAGCACAATGAACATACCCACTAATTTCTATATTTTCTTTGAGTATAAATTGAGATAAAGAAGGTTCTATGTCATTAATTTCATTTAAGTCTTGGGCCCAAATTTTATGATCAAAATTTATGTCACATTGTGACTTCACTTTTTGTAAGCGTTCATAGTCTCTTCCGTGTAAGATAATATGATTGACTTTAGATAAATATATAGCCATTTCTCTTCCGATTCCTGAAGAAGAACCAGTAATTAATATATATGGAGTTTTCATAAGGCGAAATTATTGTGCGGTGAAACCACCATCAACACTTAGAATAGTGCCAGTAATCCATTTCGACATATCTGATAAGAGAAATGCTATCGCATTAGCCACGTCATCTGCCTCTCCTAGCCCTAATGGATGTAAATTATTGAGTGTATTATAATAATCTTGATTAAATGATCCTGATACGTTATCGAGCATATTGGTTTTAACAAAACCTGGCGCTACACAATTAACGCGAATATTTTTAGCAGCCAATTCAATTGATAATGATTTGGTTACTCCATGCAGTGCGGCTTTTGACATGGCATATCCTACATTAGCTGCAGATCCTACAATGCCATATACTGATGAAATAAACACAATAGATCCAGGCACATCAGCAAACACATTTTTACTTATAAATACTTTTGACAATTCAATAGCAGCGTATGTATTTAAATTAAAAATTTCGGTGGTTGTATTATGATTGATACTTTTTAAAGGTGAAACATATGGTCGACCAGCAAGATGTACGAAACCATTTAATTTACCCCATTTTTCAACAGCACCAATAATTACAGGTTTGATTTCAACTGGATTTTGCAGATTTGCCGAAATACAATTAACAACCGCATCACCACACAATTCTTTAGTTGAATTTAGCCCTTCTTCATTTATATCCAACAAAAGCAATTCTGCACCTAATTTAGATAATAACACAGATGTTGCTCTACCTAAACCTGAAGCAGCTCCAGAAATTAAAAATCTTTTTCCATTTAATGCGATGGGATTAAATGACATGTTATTTCTTTGATTGAATAAACTGATACAAGCCTATTATGGTTTTAGCATTGAGAATCTCTTGTGCAGATATGTTAACTGAATATTCATCATCTGCCATAGCAATAATTGACAAACTTGTTAACGAATCCCAAGCATCAAAGGAAATAATTTCATCTTGAGGATTTACTGAATCAACTTCTAATAACTCTGCCATTTGATTTAAAAAATTTTCCATATTAATAATCTATTTGTTTACAAAATTCCAACGGACCTATATCTAAAACCATTGCGGACCAGGTTAATCCAACGCCAAACCCTGAAAGACACAATTTATAATGTTTATTTTCAATTTCATTTCCAATATTAAAGGTTATTGCTAAAGGAATAGTAACACTACTTGAATTGCCAAAATTTTCAACAATATTACTTGGCATTTTATCTCTACTCACTCCAATTTTATCGGCCAACTTTTGTAACATAAACCTATTGGGTTGATGAAACATAAAGTAATCAATTTCTTCTTTAGTAATGTTTGCTAATTTAAAGACCTCATGAATTAAGGGTGGAACTTCTGTTTGCACAAAATTAAAAACCTCGTCGCCTTTCATCACCAAATGGTCTTTGCTTCTATAGTTACCATTTGCATCCTCTATCATCTCTGCAGTTTCAGGACTATTAGGTAATTTAGCACCCCCAGCAGGAATTTGAAGTGCGAATGCACCTTGACCATTCATTTTAAGCGCACAAGTAATTGAAGTAGCTATATTAGAACGTTCCAAAATTGTAATAGATGCAGCATCTCCAATGAGTGGATTGCTGTTTCTATCACGTTTTGAAACCTTAGGACTTAATACATCCGCATTCATTAAAACTACTTTCTTAATTTCAGGCTGATCGAGCAACATAAATCCTTGCATCAATCCAACAATATATCCTGCACATCCTTGATTGATATCCATACATAACATATCAGACTTTAACCCTAAGGCACCTTGTATTATATTGCTTGTTGGAGGCATAATATAATCAGGCGATTGTGTTACCAATATAAGTGCATCGATATCCTCCTTTTGAAGCAGATTATGATCTAAAAGGTAATTTAATCCATACAAGCACAAATCTGAAATAGTAATTCCTGGTTTAACTATTCGTTTTTTATTAAATCCCATTGCAGCTTTAAGCTTCAATGATTTAGCTTCTGAGAAATTATAATTTCCCATCTCATCCTCAAACGTTACCTCATTGCCAGGCAAAATGGTAAGGATACCGCTAATTTTCTTATTTGTAAAATGAAAATTCATTACTTCGCTCCGTATTTCGAAAGTAAGCTTTCAATTGCATTAAGAGAAGAAAAATTATCAGGTATAATATCTTTACCATCAATTGATATTTTGTATTCTTCATCTAATGCTGTTACCAATGTAACAATATCAAACGAATCTAACATTCCATTTTGGAAAAAATTCACATCCTCATTGAAGTCAAATTCTGATCTAATATCAGTAAGTATCTCAATTATTTTAGCTTTCATATTTTGTATTTTTATTAATTAGCACAAAGTTATACATTTTCTCTTCTTTAAAACCGTAATGTTTATAACGAATAATAGCATTTTCATTGGTTTGAATAACCCAAAATAATTGCCTTTTTGAATCCTTTCCTTTAAATAGGAAGTAATTAAATAATTTCGAACCCAATTTTCTTTCTCTAAAAAGCGGACTAACGAACCAATATCTCAAATATAAAGTCACTCCAACTAATTGATAAATAATAAATCCCGCAACTTGGTTTTGTATTTTATAAACCAAAATATTTCCATTATTTGACCATTCAATTATTTCATCCTGAGTAGGTAGTTGTTCCGCTTTAGGATCGAAGAATGTTTTCAATTGATTGAATACCTCCAATGATTCATTTTGATTAGCCACTTTTAAATGTTGATCGATAGCCTCATAAAATATTGACATGCCATTATAAATGCGACTCATCCTAACTAAAGAAGTATATATATTAAACCCATTATGTTCAAAAACTTTTATTACATCTGCATCTACTTCTGTTGTCACTATATCTAATATGACAGTCATATCAGGATAAATACTAACTAACTTATCTAGGCTCTTCCCTAATTCAGTTAAATCAGCAGCATAATAATATAAATTTATAAAATGTTCGTTCTGCTTTAAAACAAAAACTACCTCTCCAATGGTAATGCCAGATAAATTCCCACTATTTATAAGTGCTTCACTTTTTATTGAATTAAAGTAATAATTATTTACACTCTTTTTCTTGAAGCTTTTGACGAAATTTAATGCATTAACAAAGAAATCTAATGTGGTAATTTTTTCCATTAATTAATTTGATTCTTTAACATAAGTCTATCGATCTTGCCATTAGTATTTCTTGGCATCTCATCCATTCTTATATATACTGTAGGTATCATATATTTAGGTAAAATAGCTGCAATTTGCTTTCTGAATTCGGCTGATGATATTTCTGTTTCCGACTCATAGAACAAGGTGATTTCTTTTCGTGCTGTTTGATATACTACACAGCCATTTTTGGCCATTTTAAGTGTATTCACAATTACATGTTCTATTTCGCCAAGTTCGATTCGATATCCAAGATGTTTCACTAAACTATCCTTACGTCCTTTGAATACGATTTCACCAAAACTATTTTTAGCAACTACGTCACCAGTTCTATAGATAACCTCTGGATAAGATATATTTAATGGATTCTGTACAAATGCTGCAGCAGTCTTTTCGGGGTTATTATAGTACCCCATGGCCAACGAAGTTCCTCTTACACAAAGTTCTCCTTCTTCTCCTTCTTTTATCAATTCATCCTTATCATTTAAAATTAGAATATCTGTGTTTCGGTAAGGAATGCCAATTGGAAGAGGCTCGTCATCTGCTATTTCTCTATTTACAATAAAGTAGGTACAATCTAATGTGATTTCTATTGGGCCATATAAATTGGCAAATAAGGTATGACTCAACATTCGTTTCCAATAATTGAATTGTTTTGTTGGAAAAACTTCTCCAGCAAACCAAACAATTTTTAGATCAGGGAGTTGAACCACTTCTAACAAATTCATATTTGCGATGTTAACCATAATAGTAGGTACCCAAAAAATAAAACTAATATGATGTTGTTTGAGCAACTCTAATATTTTAATTGGAAATGCAGAAAGTTGCTCTGGTATTAATAAAAGTGTACTACCTTTTGACATCAATAAACATAACTCAAAGCTATAGATATCAAACACCAATGGTGAAAGTGAGCCAATAATTTCTTGATTTGAAAACTTAAAAAGTTCAATTGAAACTTCTGTAAATTCAATAAAGCTGCGATGATTTAATACCACACCTTTTGGTGTACCCGTTGAGCCAGAAGTATTAATAATACAAAGTGGATCTGTATCTATTTGCAAATCCATTCGCGAAAACAACAACGCTCGGTTTGGTCCTTGATTAAAATCTAATTCGTCTATCAATAACAACTTATCATTTTCAATGACACCATTCAGTGATTTTAAATTAGCTGAATTTGTAATGACAAGGGCAGGTTTTATTAAATCAAAAATGTTCTTTATACGTTCCTGAGGACTCTTCACATCAATATTCATATAGATATTAACTGAATAAGTAATTGCTATATTGGCTACAACACTTTCTATTGACTTTGGCAAAAATACCGCAATAGGCATGTTGGATATTTCTTTTTTATCTATAATATGATTAGCTAAAACTTGCGCCTTCCGGTCTAAATCACCAAATGTAATTGCTTTATCAGAATCTATAACAGCAATTTTAGATTGATTTGTTTCAACTGTTTTGAAAAAGTATTCTAAAATGTTTTTTTGCATATGTAGTAATTAAATTTGTTTAAATTATCAAATTTACAATAGTTTAATTGAGGAGCAATTTTAATTTACAGCATGTAAAAATTCAATAAACTTTCAATAGAAAATATTACAATCGATTTAAGAAAAAAAATGAAGATCGAAACAAACGATGTATTCTACTCAAAAACTTTTATGGATAGTACCATTAAAAGCATTAGGGGAACTTAATTATACTTCAATAGGTTTCTATATTCTGCTAATAACGATTCCCAAACTGTTTTCTGCTCATACCTTTCAATAATTATATTTCTTGCATTTATTTGTAATTGATTGTAGAAAAATCGATTTTCGGTCAATTCTCTCATTTTTTCTACAATCACTTCCTTATCTTTTACAGGAATGATTGTTCCATTTACCCCTTCTTGAATTATTTCATTACACCCATTAATGTCCGAAACAATTGATGGCAAACCCATTGCCCCGGCCTGCATTACCACATTGGGAAATCCTTCACGATAGCTAGGAAAAACTAAACAATTTGCAATTGAGAAATATATCCTAACATCTTTCTGAAAGCCAACAGAAATAATATTACTATTATTTTCGATAATTTTTAATGTCTCTTTTTCAAGAGGGTCTAATTCTGATTCATAATGCCCAACTAGCAGCAGTTTGCTACTATTAATATCAAAATTAAAGTCATTAAAAGCTTTGACTAGTTCATTAATCCCTTTATCACGGACTAATCTGCCTACAAAAATAAAAACGAAATCCTGAGAATTTATATTTAACTTATTTTTTAATTCTAGCCTTGACTCAATTGAAAAAAGAGCAGGATTAAAATATTCTGTATTAATTCCATTTGAACTTCCATTCGCAATAACCTTCATTTTTTTTGGATTACAGAATCTATTTTGTTCGATAATTTCTTTCAAACTAAATGAATTGGGATATACTTTAGTCGAACAAGAATATGTAATTTTTTCAACTATATTTAGAACTACCCTTTTAATCCCCCTTGCTTCTAGCAAAGGTAAACCAGCTACAGTATGTAATCTTACTGGTACTCTGGCTAGTTTTGCAGCTATCATACCAACAGTTCCAGCCTTAGGTGTATGAGTATGAACAATCAAAGGCTTACACTTTTTGAAATAGAAATATAAATATAAAAGAGCTATTAAATCTTTAATTGGGGTAATTTTTCTACTCATTTCAATATTAAACACCTCAATACCTTCTTCTTCTTTTACATCATTTAAAAATTTCCCATTACTTGAAATTCCAATTACATCAAAACCGTTATCTGACATAAATTTAAGTTGCCCACTTAGTAAAGATTTAAGAGATTCTGGCACAGTCGTAATGCGAACTAACTTAGGCTTCATAAGTATTTTTATACCATTTTTGAAAACAATAAAATGTCCAAACTCTAAATGTGTTGTCAACTTTAGATTCTAGATGATTCAGAACAAGTTTTGAAATTTTTTCAAAATCAAATATATTTTGTTTTATTAAAAATTCTTTATCTAAATAAAAGAGTAATTCCAACTGTAGTTCAGAACGCAACCAATCTCCAACAGGTACACCAAAACCTTTTTTAGATTTATTCAAAAAGTTTTTTGGGAAATATTCTTTAAAAGCCTCTTTGAGTATATGTTTTTTATCCCAACCATTAATAAGATACGTGTCGGGTAGTTGATTAGTAAAATCCCAAAGTTCTTTATTTAAAAATGGAGCTCTACATTCTATAGACGTCAACATACTAGTTCGATCTACCTTAACTAACATATCTCCCTCCAAACTTAAATGTTTATCAATAGCTCTAAAATCAGAAATAGAACTTGAATATAAACCTATTTTATCTTTAAAATACTGCAAACTATTGGAACTAAAACTCCCAACATTAAGAATTGATTTTAATTCATCATCTGTAAACCCCAATGAAATAATATTATAATAAAAATCATCTTCATAATTAATTGACTTTAATAGTCTTTTAATTTTAAATCTATTTCCCCTTGAATCATCTTTTATTGATAATAAATTATCTATATAACCTACTATATTAAAATGTATTTTTGGGGGTACAAGAGAAGTATATTTTTTATTTAAATTACCTATATAATACTTATTGTAACCGCCAAAAACTTCGTCTCCACCATCACCTGTCAAAGCAACTTTTACAAAATCTTTAGTTTTTTTTGAAACTAAATAAGTCGCTAGTGCAGAAGAATCTGCAAAAGGCTCGTCAAAATTTAATAAAATTTCATCAATATTAGCAGTTAAATCTTTCTCAGAAATAATAAATTCATGATGCTTACTATTTATTAATTTTGATACTTGTCTCGACTTGTCTGACTCATCGAATGCTTTTTTATCAAAACCTATAGAAAATGTATCAATCTTCGTGTCTTGCTGTTGTGCTAGGCACAAAGATACGATAGAAGAATCAACACCTCCCGATAAAAAAGTTCCTAAAGGCACATCGGAAATAGATCTAGAAAGCACACTATTTTGAACTAAATCATGTGTAATTTTTGACGCATCATTTTTTGAATTAAAAGAAAACTTACTTGTTGACCTATAAATTTCAAAAATTGAAAAATTATTGATTTTACAATCCAATTCAATATAATGATTCGCTTCTAACTTTTTTATTCCTTGATATATAGTAAAGGGAGCAGGAATAAATGTTAATTTAAAAAATAAAGAAAGAGCAATAGTATCTATTTCTGGTTTGCTTGGTAATGAAGATATTAACGATTTTAACTCAGAAGCCCAAATAAAACCAGTGGCAGTTTGTGAATAATACAATGGCTTCTCTCCAAAAAAATCACGAGCAATAAAAACTTTTCCAATAGTAGTATCATAAATGCTAAAAGCAAACATGCCGTCTAACTTGCCAAAAGAATTTGGACCCTCCTTTTCGTATAAGCTCAAAATTACTTCAGTGTCAGAATTAGTCTTAAAAATACACCCATCGGAGATTAACTGATTTTTTAAAATCTGATAATTATAAATCTCACCATTAAACACTATTACCTTCGATTTATCCTCAGAATATATTGGCTGATTTCCATTATCAATATCAATAATAGAAAGTCTAGTCATTCCCATAGCTAGAGAATAGTCATATATTTCATCTATAAATTCTCCATGAGAATCAGGCCCTCTATGAAAAATTAATTTATTCATCAATCTTAATTGACTTATCGAATCAACTGAATTTTTTTTTACTAAAAAACCATTAATTCCGCACATAACTATTTTTTTTTATACAGAACATCAAATATGGAATTATCCAAAACAGAGGCCACCTAAGTACATTATGAGCTAATGTAAATAACAAGAAAAACATGAAAATATATGAATTTAGCCTAATTGGAAATAAGGATACCTTTAAAAGAGGTATAAAAAACAATAGAAAGCCAATTAGCCCAAAAGAAAATAAAAGAGACCCAAATGTAGAGTGAATTTCATTGGAATCATTTCCGAATCTACTCAAACCAGATTCACCCGCTCCAAAAATAAGATATTCAGGGTTTTCCCAAATCCTACTATAATTTCTAGCTTCAAGATTATTATCATTATCATTTTTATTTAATAAATCAGATTCAAATCTTGTAACAATAGCCTTTGTAACTAAATTTTCATTTAATTTTGAAAAATCTAAAAAAACAATGATAGATATTATAAAAGTCAAAAATGCAAGTACAAATATTTTTGAACTTTTACGAAATAACAAAAACAAAAGTATTAAAATTAGTGACAGAATTGCTGCCTGAGAAATACTAACTAAAATGAAAAAGGAAGATAAAATTAAACATCCATAGAAAAAAAAATATCGCTTTAAAATTATTTTATCTTTAATCACTAATAAAATTAAAAATATAATGAGACCCCAAAAACCTAATTGATTTGGATTTTGAAACATTATCATGTACCTGCCAGAATCATAATTTAAACCAGTCTTAAAAAATAAGAATAATTGTAGACCTAAAGTTATAATTATTGACAAAAAAGTAATTTGAAAAAATAGCTTTTTTTGTGCTAATTCAGCAACATAGTAAAGACATAAAAAGCAATAAATATAATTAAATGAAGCAATAAGAAATTTAAAATCCAATGATATAACATAAAAAACAAGTGAAATACCTAAAGAATAAATTGAAAATAAAAAAGCCCCACTCAAATAATAATTATTTAACACAATATCACTTTTTTGTAAAATAAATCTTACAAACATATATATCATTCCTATTAGTAGAAAATAATCTGCAATCTGAGGACTACCTTGAGGTAACAACTGAATTGGAAATAAAATTAAATATAATGCCCAAATACTAAGTCTCAAATTATTGATATTATATTGATATATACAAATGGAAAAGTTGTAATTCTCCGAAGAAAAAGTGATAAAAATTTAAAAAATAACTACTTTTTAATATGAATATTTAAAATTTGAAGATTATAAATAAGAATTAAAAAACATACCCGCAAAATAATTCAAATAACTAAAATTTTTATTTTAAAAAGTAATTCTTGATAAGTTAAGATATCTAATAATTTATAAAAAACTATATCA
>Ga0078894_10002224_pt1 | contig 14635 bp, 21 predicted proteins | sample LauGreSu1BDMLBSD_2_FD_67506 | JGI IMG/M metagenome (GOLD analysis project Ga0078894, IMG submission 67506) | Freshwater lake microbial communities from Lake Michigan, USA - Su13.BD.MLB.SD (version 4) (version 4) | ecosystem: Environmental > Aquatic > Freshwater > Lake | place: Lake Michigan... | reverse complement strand
TTCAAATAATCCTCCTACATAAATATACGCTAACCCTCCTAATTTATTAATTTGATTGTATTTCACATAAATACTTTCATCATTGCCATTTTTACCGTAAATAATAATATTATTTTTTAATTTTATTGCATTTTCAACTTGACTTATTTCAGATGCAATAGAAATGGTTTTGTAAATTAATATGGTTTGTTCTTGTTCAGGCAACGTATTAATGATAATGGTATGTTCGTTAGATTGCGCATATTGTATATCTTGAAAACTAACTTTTTTAATTATTTGGTTACCCATGATTAATCATAGGGTATACTATTTAATTAAAATTGAAACAAATTTAAATATTCAGTTAATATAAAAAATGACACTTGTTCAACTTCCTCCTGTTACTGTTGAGTCGGTGCAAATTCAGAAAGTAAAGGATGCGTTCACACATCTGTTTGGTGTAGAATGTGTGAAAGAATGCAGTTTTGAAGAAAAGAACATTGCTTATATCAAGTTTTTGCCGATGCAATCCTATAGATGTTTGGAGTTTTTCAACCAGTTAACACCGTCACTTATATTTATCTATAACGGAACACCATTTGTAGTTGATTCTCAAATCCATGTATAACTAGGTTTCAACGCAATATATTCTTTAATCATATTAAAATGAACAGTTGGTTCATTATGCCAATACCATTTGTGAAAAATGACATTATACGGATTAATTGATTTCCCAAAAAAACTATTTTTTCTAGATGGGTGTATATTATTATTTAACGTATAATTTTTAGCATCCGTCCAATCTATATTTTGATATTGCGGTAACATACAATCCATTGAATAACCATTTTTTAATATACAATTCGATATTCCATATTCGCCATTTACAATTGCGCTATATTTAGTTGGATGTTCACAAAAAATAGTTGGTTCACTACGTAGTATATTCAATCCAATAGAATCTGTCATGAAAAAAAATCCTTCTACTTTAGGTCCGTATCCACCTGCATCTGTTTCCGGCAAACAAACAATAGTAGTTCCAACTAATTTTACCTTTTCGTTTATTTTGTTTATAAATATAGTACTCCAATGTTTATCGTAATACGAAAGAACAGGTCCAAATGCACCGCTGTTCATAAAAAAGAAATAATCATAGTATTTAGTTTGTGCAAACTCTAAAGCATATGCATGTCCTCCAAAGTCATACCCTATGTTATCACGTCGTAGTACGGTTAGATTTGATATGGTAGGAAATTGAATTGGTGTATCATGTCCATTAATCACAATAATGTAATCTATATCTGGTTTAAAGGATAATTCATTTTTTACAAAAAAATCTAAATTAAAATTACTAGATGGCGATGAATAATAAGTGTATATAATAAGTGATTTCATATGATGATTTAATATTAAATCATGGTATGAACAAACGATAAAAAATAGAAGCATTAGCCACAATATGTTGGTAAAATTCGTTAAATCCGAGAAGCAAAGGAATACGACCAACACAGATTTATTTAGAATATTTCAGAATGATTCTTAAGTTCAACTGAAATTTCATTAATTAACATGATAGTTTTCAACACTGCACTTATTTTATCTTCGTCTAGTTCCATCACATTACCAAAGGATATTTTTTTGGGAGGATGAACCGATGTATCAAAAATATCATGTTGTTTTGATTCTATGGATTGTATATAATAGTTGTATTTGGGTACATTTACACCTATTTCAAACATGGGTAAATTACGAAAAGCAATCGTATACATGTCATTCTTGTATTCTCGTGTAATAATCTTATACGCCATTTATATATACCTCTAATTAAATTATTTATCAATTTTAAAAAAAAAGCAAAACCCACAACCCACTCACCATTATACACCTTACTTTGCAATTTCCGCCATAATTTTGGATGCTTGCGTGTGTGCCTTCGACAAGATTTCTTGAACTCGCGCCGTTTCTTCGACCGTAGATTCTTTGTGCAGCATCCATTTGTTGATAATTCGCGGAATCATGGACCTTGAATATGGAATATTGAAGAATACCCAGTCGCCGTGCCCTAGAACGTGAATAATAACAGCGATTGGTACATCATCATTTTCAACGGTAAGACACCGTACCGGAATGCCTCCCAATTGGAAGAGAGATACATTGTAATTTTCGTCTTTGTCCACAATCAAATCGCCGACACACCAAGTAGTAGAAGTTGAGATAGCCATCGTTTCAGTTGAAGCCTTTGTACTTTCTCCCCATTGGTAAAATCATTTCAATTTTTTTAAAAAAGCAAAACCCACAACCCACCCCCCTAATTACTTACATTTCAATGTATTTACCGTTTTGGCACCGTGACGAACCATGATTGAGTTGGCCGCAAGTGCAGAATTCTTGGTTGTTGATGCGGTACATCAGGTCAGAAGCTTGAGTTTTTGCTTTCTTCAACAAATCGTGGAATTCTTCGGTTTCTTCTGTCCTGTCGACAGAATAGGTATTCCACTGGTTAAGAATGCGAGGAATCGTAGACGTAGTTTTATATTTGAGCGCGTTATCGAAATATATCCAGTCTCCGAGTCCAAAAAGGTGAAGAATTACACCGATAGGTGCATCGTCATACATTGTCGTGATAGTGCGTACCGGCAATCCGTCCAACTTGTACAGAGCTACATTATAAATGTTTCCTGCATCGTCGACGATTGTTTGGTGAACACGCCAAGTCATGGACATTTTGAGATTGAAAGACAGTTGTACTCTTGATGAATTGGTAAAATCATTTCAATTTTATTTATAATAAAATTGAAAAAAGTTAAACAGATAGATACATCTACACTATGTACATTTTGGTAGAACGCAACGGAACTCTCAAGGAAATTGCAAATGTGGATGTATTGGCCTACGGAAAACGAAAAGGGTTTTGGAAACTGAACGGAAAAACAATTTATTTGTACGGTCGTACCAAACAGAAAGTGTCGTCCAAGATAGTCAAATACGATTTCCCACCTCCCTACGATGAAAAAATCTTTTACGGTAAATGTTTGTTGGTAAATCCAGTGGAGCCTCTTACTATTTCTGAATGGGAAACGATATACGAAGAATTGATGGGCGGGTTTGAAGATATTGATTCTGAATCCGAAGTATCGGCAGATGAAGCAAGTGGCGTAATGGTAGAAAAGACGAAACAGGGATATGTAAAGGATGGATTTGTAGTAAGTGATGATGAAGTTTGAAGAAAATTGATTTAGAAATATATTTTTTAAAGTAGGATAAACTATGCGTATTGTAGAAAATCCTACGCTATTTCGTGATACTATCCGGACTACATTGAATCGTACACTGAACAATCAATCAACTTCATTAATTATTGAAAATGGAATTTATAATTATACGATTCAAGAATGCACACATCGTAAAATTATAAAAAAATGGAACAATCCCTTTTTTGTAGAGCTCTATGTTTCTAAATTTAAATCATTGTTGGCGAATTTGAACACGGAGCATGTGCAAGAACTTATCAAACAAGACCCTTATAAAATTGCGTATATGACGCATCAAGAATTGAATCCAACCATATGGAAATCGTTGATTGAAAAACATCAAAAAATAGCGGAATCGATGTTAACCAACAAATTAACTGCCAATACTACATCTTTCAAATGTTATCGTTGTGACAGCAAGAATTGTTCGTATTATCAAATGCAAATTCGTTCTGCAGATGAACCGATGACGTCATTTATTACATGTATTGATTGTGATAACAATTGGCGTGTTAATTAATTATCAACCCTCGAAACGCTTTTACCATGTTAGCATCACATATCACTACACCTCCGCCTCCACGTTTCATTTGCGATTCCATTCGATTCAAATCACCAATCCATACATTGTGTTTCGATACGGCCCATTTGGAATGGTCTTGCGATTCTTTATAATTCAATGCAAACCATCCTAATGTTTTTACATCATGTAGATTCGGCGTAATAGTTTTGATGGCGGACCCTCGTCGCCATGTTTCCACGTACCATGTAGACTTATCTATTTCACACAAATGTTCTCCGTAAATATCCATAATATAATGAGATGGTTTAGAATAATGTGTAATTGTAGGTGAAATGACCATTTTTTTTATTTCAGTAACGCTGAAATAAGAAGGAGGAATAGGTATATTGTATTGTAAAAAGAGGTTTGCATCCATCCATTCAATCTGTTTCAAAATAGTTTCCAATCGTTCTTTCGAATACGACATTTCTAGGTAGACAAAAGATTGACCATATACAAGTTCTGCAGGAAGAATAGGTGAAATAGAAATGTTTGTTATTTCAGTAGGAAAATGCGGAACGGAATGAATCAACCATCCTATTTTTGATGTATTCCATGTAACGACTCCTTTACAGTGTCCCTTTGTTCTTTTGTTGGTTACGGTCGTTTCATCGTTGTAAACTGCCCATCCCGTCCATCCAGATGAATATAACGATTGCACCCAATCTTGTACCGAATCCATGGGTAAGAATGTGCCATTATGGTACAGTAACCCTTTATGACCATGAGGTAATTTAAGAACCACCTGTATGTGTACCGAGTTGCAACATGAAAAACAAGAGCCCATTTATTAAAATAATCATATATGAACAATATCAATTTTTAATTTATATTCTTATATAATATGAAATTTTCTGAATTATGTAGTCCTGCTTATCTATATTTTGTAGTGTCTATTTTTTATGTATTGATAAATAGTTTTACAAATGTTAAAATAACTCCTATTCTTTTAAAACTATTATTCATTACAGTATGGTCTTTCTTTTTAAATTTTCTATGTAGTAAAGAATATACTATGGTTTCATGGATATTAGTTATATTGCCCTTTTTTTTCATTTAAACAAATTTTTCATGTTTGATTGAAGACAATTTATGTTTGATTGGTTTGGGGGTGTGTTTAACTTTTATACTATTCTCGCGTACATCTTTATTGTTTATGTCTAAAAACGACTCCGATAAAACACCATTTGCAAAAATGGCACTGTGTTTTTCACATTCTACGTGATAATATTCAACTTCATCACATTCCATGTCTTGGTAAATGGTCGTCCCATTCACTAAATGTCTAGCAGCAACTAATTTATTCTGGACAAGTAAACCATGGTTGGGTGAAACGTACAAATCATTGAACGGTTGGTTTTTGCCTAACGCATTCTTTTTGATGCAGATAGGGCGTGATTCGGAATTTAAATCAAAAACCTTGAATTTATTGACCAACTTAATATTTTCTGTTTTTACATTTTCATTTGTAATAAATTTGTTATTGTGTATTTCGCCTTTAGTGAGGATATTATCACCTACCTTCATGGATTCAACATTGACAAAGCCGCAAGGAGTGCATATCAAGCTTCCTTTGGCATAGCAAGGAATATTGTCAGATTGCCATTGAGCATACAAGGTGATGTTTGTAGTTCTAACTTCAATATGGTCTCCTGGTAAATAAGATGTTCCAGAACCATCAGCTTCCGTATTCCATCCAAGAAATCTATTTCCGGTTCTTCCAAGAGACCTTTTACCTAATACAGTTACATTCCGACGACGTCTAACTGGTATCGACCCAGCTACACTTCCACTTGTATTTCCATTACCATTGTAAGTTAAAAATGAAGTATTATAAGGACTGGATACTCTACAATCACCATTCTCAAAAAATACAACTGCATTTCTAGAAAAAAGATGACCTGTTACATTTGTATGGTCTATTGTAATTGATGGCGGTGATGAGCTGTCGTCAGGACCACTAGTAATAAATGTTCCAAACATTTCTGCAGTTATAGTATCATCAGGATTAATATAATCATTAAACACTGAAATATGATCTACTGGTGCAAACCAAAAAACATTTGATGGTGGCATAGGACCAGTTATAGTCATAGTACAGTTGTTAAAAAGTATACCATTTCGTGTAGATACAAAAATAAATTGATCATCCTCACTAGTAGAGACGAGTATAATATTTGCATCTCTGTAATATAATCCCGTGATTGAATTAGTTGTACATACATATGTTCCTGGCACATATGATTGATTACCTGTAAATTGTGTTCCCGCTGGACCCGATGGAATTACTAATGGAATAGCTCCTGAATCAGGTGATGATTTAGTAGTTAACTCATTTACTAATTCGTCTAATTGGTCTAGAGATTCTGAAACATTTTCACTATCGCGAGTTCCTTTAATATGAAAGTTATTTTCTGGGTTGGATGAACCGTATACAGCATTATCTATATAAGCGTAATAAGGAGGAGAGGACTGTATAAATTTACCTGCTAAAGCGCCGTAGTTTCTTAAAGGTTCAGGAAGGGATATTGACATAAATTAAGTAACTATTTAAAGCTAATTGAACAATAATTTATCAACCGTAGTTTGAACGCAAAAAAAAAATGATGCATTAGAATACCTAAAATAAATAACGCAATCAGAATACCTATAAAACTCTTGTTGGTTAAGATAACACAAATGCAGCTACTACATCAACTATAGCTATATTAAAGACTTTGTATGAATACCTTCATCTATTTTTCCAAATACATCTTTATATTGACAATTCATATAAAGATATACAATTATTTTTTTAACGAGGGAACCCGACTAAATTGGCGCCAATGCCGAATCCGGCACCAGTACGAGCTGTTACGCCCATGCTGGGAATATAAGTGTCTAAAATAGAGAAAGTTGCTGCGGCGGTAAGCGAAATAAGCGCAACTTCGTCTAAAGAAAGACCTTTGCCCTTGGGAATAACATAGGCAGCGATAGCTACCATAAGACCTTCCACTAAATATTTAATTGCACGTTTTACTAATTCTCCTAAATCAAACATTATAATAAATACAAAGAAAAAAATATAATATAATTAAAACTTAAATATACATCTTTTAAGAGTGTATGTCCAAAATGGTTGATTTATTAGAAGAAGATAAGCCAATTGCGCAACAAAAGTTTGTATGCGTATCGTTTGTTTCTCCTGAAAATGTAATTAAATCTAAAGAACATTTTTGTTTTGAACAATTTGTAAAATCATGGGATATGACTAAATCAGTTGAAAAATTTGCTAAATTCACGGCCTTTTTGGCGTACAAGTATAATTTGGATTCGGAGCAAGTTACCACCGACCTTACGGAGTTTTGCAAAGAGGAAAAAGATGTCCTTAATTCTATGTCTGTGACTGATGATTACAAAACATTCCTAGATAAGAATTTAGATGCGTTGGAATTGGAATACAGCAAACAAAACAATTTTCAAACCAATACGCGCGGTCTAAAGATTCGTGGTGTCTATCCATCGCAAGAAGAGGCGGAAGTACGTGCCAAGATGCTTCGTGAAAATGACCCTTATTTTGATGTCTATGTAGGACCTGTTGGTGTTTGGATGCCATGGGAGCCAGACGCTTACCGTACAGGTAAAGTTGAATTTTTGGAACAAGAATTGAACCAACTGATGACGAACAAAAAGGCAAATGAAGATAATGCTAAAGACTTTTTCAATAAGCGCGTAAAGGAAAGTAAGAAGAAGGCCATGGAAGAAAACATTGCCAAGGCCACTGCTGCAGGTAATAAACTTACCCAGACGTTGGATAAAAATGGTGACCTGATTGGTGTAAAAAATATTGTGGATGTTTCAGAGGTAAATTCGGAATTGTTTGATTCTGACAATGTTGCATTATCGGTGGATTAAAATTGAGTTATTTTTAGTTGATTATGAATAGTTAACGATGAACCGAAAAGTGATTCTTGTTCCTATTGCACGAACACGTCCTATACAACCTGGTAACGATAATCAACTAGAGCCTGTAAACAATATTCAACGACAGCCAGATTCTCGTCGAGATTACGAAGAACAACAACATGGACCGAAAAGTAATTCTTACGCCAATTGCGAAAAACAAGCTTTGGCTGGGAAGCGGAAAACCAGATTCGCGTCGAGATTTTGAAGAACAAGAACAGCGCGCTATGGATGGAGAACAATGGATGTGGGACGACGCATCCTTCAATCAAGCAAAAGTTGGGGATGTGTTTGGGTTCGTACATAATAATTTGTGCGTGAATTATCATGTAGTCACGTCTGTACATCCTGTTGCAGCCCGACTTCCTTCTTGGGCTGCAAATATTGGGCAGCGCAACCGTCAAGTACTGTATTTATCCGATGAAGTAGGTCGCCAATCATGGGGCGAATGGCAAGAATACGGTGGATACAAGAAAGTTCAAGGTACAATGTACGTGAAAAACAAAGAATTAAAAGATTGCTTGCTATACTTGTTTTAAATTTCATTTAAAAAAATTGAAATGAAATTTACAATGCATGATGGTTACATTAAGTTCAACTATGGCTCTTACCTCTGTTTTCGTACGCTTCTACCCGGATTACGACGTTTCTATCAGCACCATAGCAAATCGGATTAGTGAACTTGTGAATCAAAATGTTTCACGGGTTGACTATGGTTGTTGTGTATCAGAACGCTACTGCATCGTACACTTCGACCAATATATGCCAGAAATTATATGGAATATGCTGAGTGCTAAAGATGAAATGTTTGAAACTGACCAAGGCCCAATTCTTGTTGGTGTAAATCAGACAAATGGTCTCAATCCAAAACATGATATTATGCAGTTTCTTCTGAATGACGATGGGTTGTACTGCCGTTATTTTAAATCAGGTATCGTCCTCCAATGGAATCCGGAATTGAAAGCATGGGTGGACACGAATTATAACCCTTTCCTCTAGTCATCTACAAAATGGTCGTCGCATCGTTAAGGTACCCAACTTTTTGAATCGTTAACCTGTTTTATTTTTTAAATATTCGACAATATCTTCCATTTTACGAGGGCCTGTATATTCCTCTTGAACTACACCATTGTTGAAAAATGCCATATAAGGGAAACTCTTCACATTATATTTTTTCAAAACAGCTCTTACATCAGGTTCACTGGATTTTGTACAATCGACCGATGTTGTAGTATCGGGTAATTGTGCTTCTACTTTTTCCCATTCAGGAGCTAAATCTTTGCAATAACCGCAGTTCGATGTAAAGAACAACACGAGTACTTTGGGTTTTTTAGCTAAATCATTATCTAAATTGTATGCATTAGTTGAAAACCCTTCAGTTGAAGATATTAACATAGCAGCACACAATAATACAATTAATAATAATGTAAATGCGGGAAGAGTTTTTTTAAACATAATGTATATCTCTAAAATAATTTTAGATGTAGTAAATATGGATTATAGTAAAATTATATTAATCATTGTGTTTTCCTTAATATCTAATTATATATATTCATCGTACAAAAATTCGGAAGAAATGTTTGAATCACAAGAACATTACCAATTTGTATCCGATTATTTTATTGGAGATAAAATGTCGAAACATAAACCTATTTTATGGATGTTTAGTACTCCAGATATCAATGCACGTAATTGGCAATCTTTTTATTCTAGAAATACCTTGAAAATAAATCAACCCTATCTTCAAATTACGATGAAAAGCATTTACGATAAATGCAAAGATTCTTTCAATGTATGTTTGATAAACGATGATGTTTTTGACTCGCTCTTGAATTGGAATATCAATATACATGATGTTCCTCACCCGAATAAAGACCATTACCGGAATTTAGGATTAAGTATGATAGTCTATTATTATGGAGGGTTTGTGGTTCCTCCATCTTTTTTATGTATTCACGATTTGTACGATTTGTACAGCTCTAACATAAAAGAAAAGGGTGTATTTGTAGTAGAAGGCGTGAATCATGGTGTTACGTCAACACAAACAACCTACATGCCAAATATAAAAATGATGGCAGGTAAAAAGAAAAATTCAATCATGCAAAAATGTGTTGAATACCAAGAATATTTGTTTTTAGATAAAACAGCACAACCTGATTTCATCGACAATGTTAATTTATGGTGTAATCGGAACATTCCTATTGTCGACGGCAAATATATTGGGATTAAAAAAATAACAGGTGAACCTGTGACGATTGATGAATTATTGGGAACCACACCCATTGAATATCCAATGTCGACTTTGTATGGTATTTACATACCGCAAGACGAAGTCTTGTCGCGAGGAAAATATAAATGGTTCGCTAGAATGTCTACCGACCAAATTATACAAAGTCAACTGATGATTTCAAAATATATGATTGCGTCCTATTAAGGCGATAATAACAATTTGTTCTTTGTTTTTGTAATGTCAATGGATATTAACCGGTCTCTAAAGTTTTGTGAATGTATTTCGGAGGATTCAAATAATCCTGTATATTCGTTCGTAATGTCGGTTAAAAAGAGTTGACCGTTGGGTTCAACACGATGTTCACGTTTCAATTTGAGACAATTGTTTATTTTTATACTTAACAAATAATAATCACGGTATGATAATAATTCATTCTCTATTTTTTTCTGCAGCCCCAAGTACAATTCAATGCTGCTTATAATACCGCATATGAGTGAAATTAAACAATTGATGCTTGATACTAACGATTGGCTTAAATAGGTACTTAATCCTACTGAAAAAATAGAATTTACACTAGACAATACGATAATAGGTAATTTGAAATATTTAATGTATTCGTGTAAAACAAGATAATTGGTTTTATGAATTTGGGATAAAATGCCAGAGTTGTATTCCATGTCTCGAAGTAACGCTTCAATATCATCGGACCATCCATTGGAGGATTCAGTAGAAGACGCATCTGATTTGCGTTCCGCCAGTTCTAAATTATCGGAAGAATCAAAATTAATATTCATAGTATAAATAATTATTTTATACTGTGAATAAATTATTACGCACGTTTGGTATTTCTCCGCGTTCTACAATGTCTCCTCTTTACTTTTGTTTTTTGACCGTTAATTGAACCATACACCCATTCGCAATCAGGATTCGACTTTTTTCTGCATTCTTTGTACGCAACTGTGGTACACCATGAAGGTGATTTTCTAGATTTTTTAGGGGATTTTGCAGGACTCTTTGAATCAAATAAATTTCCTAAACTAAACGCCATATATTAGAATTATATTATTTACGTTTGGTATTTCTCCGAGTTCTGCAATGTCTCTTTTTTACTCTTGTTTTTTGTCCTTTAATTGAACCGTAAACCCATTCACACTCTTTGTTCGACTTTTTCCTGCAAAGTTGGTAGGGAACAGTAGTACAACCAGATGAAGAATAGCGCATATATTGTAATTATAAAAAAAGTTAAACGGTTTAGAATAATCTATGTATAATTATGTTTATATGTAGTAAATGTAATTTTACAGGAAAAAAGAAAGGAGATTGGACACGACATATTTCTACTAAAAAACATATCAAACTTAATTTAAATCAAGATGCGGATGATTTAAAAAAGATTATTTTAAAACAACAACAACAAATAGATACACAGCAACAACAAATCAATGAATTGATTCCTAAAATAGGCAATATTACCAACCAGAGATTCAATTTGAATATTTTTTTAAATGATACATGTAAAGATGCGCTTAATTGGAGTGATTTTATCAATACCCTAAATATTCATGATACACAAAATATAGACGATATTGCGCAACTTATTTGCAGTGAACTATACAACATTGGTATTTACAAACGACCTATTCATTGTCTAGATGTAAAACGTAAAAAAATATGTATCAAAAATCAAAACGTATGGGAACATAATTTAATCAAAGTGTGCGATACTATCAATGATACCGCTAGTACGTTACAACATGCTTATTTAAAACAATGGCAGCACAACCATCCTACCTGGTTTGAAAATGAAATAGAAACCGATACGTATACGCAATTAGTAAGTAAATTAAATGTAGACAAAGAAGTATATACAAACACAATTACCAAACATATATGTATCCCCAAACTAGAATTCAAAATGGATAATTAATATTTCATAATAGTATGGAAGAATCACGTAAAAAACCCAAACCAATTGAATTACCTAATTTACATAAATTAGGTGTTAACCCAGAAGATGCAGAATCCATTTTATCTGGAATAACTAATCCCAGATTTGGAACAGAGAGTCCTATACATATTTCTATTATTAAAAATTATTCACTATTAACTAAGTGGTTATTTCAACATAAAGAAGTAGATGTAAATGCACTAAATAGTATGGGTGAAACACCATTACATTATGCAGCAAAAAAACTGAATGGTCCTATTATGGAAGCATTAATTAAAGAAGGTGCAAATGTTAATCTACCCGATATGAAAGGATTTACGCCATTACACATAGTTGCCTATGTAAGTAAAGACAGTGTAGGTATGAATATTTTAATTGCAGCAGGTGTGGATGTGAATGTATCAAGTGGGTTGGGTCATACACCACTTATGTATGCAATAAAAAATGAAAATAAAGATGGTATAGAAGCGTTATTAGCAGCAGGTGCGAATATTAATAAAAATTGTGGTCTACATGAAGAAACACATCTTATATATGCTGTAGTGAAAGATAATGTAGATATTGTTCAATTGTTAATCGCAAGAGGTGCAAACCTCGAAGCAGATATAAAAGGAAATACTGCATTGCATTATGCTGTAACAAAAAATAATGCGGCTACAGTAGATGTATTGATTCAAGCAGGTGCTAATATAAATGCAAAAAATAGATTTGGTATCACGCCACTTTACGAATCATTGCGGGTTGATAATATGGATGTTATTCGTAGGTTACTTGCCAGCGGTGCAAATGTTCATGCTTTAACTAATACAGGTATCAGTCCACTTCAATATATATTAAAATCAGGGTTATTTCAAAAGTTGGACTTGTTTTTACAATATATGAATATTAATGAACCTATGGATGATAAAGGTACTTTGTTACAATATGCATGTAATACAAAAAATGGAAATTTACTTCTTTTTTTAAAAGAGCGAGGTGCAGATGGTACAGGAATTGTGTGCGATGATATTATATTGCATGAATTAGCAGTAAAACCTTTTGTCATACATGAACCAAATGTATATTATTTTGGAGGTCACGGTTGTGATACTGGAGAGGTACTTACAGTACCGCCAGGATGCGTATATATTACCTTATCTATTTGTGGCGACTATTCACTATTTCATTATAATTATGTGGAACGAATGAAACAATGTGGACCTTTATTAAGAAACCCTGTAGCTAATAAAAAAGAAATAGAACGTATAGTAGGCAGAGGTATTCAAATGTATGGTGAAGGAGAAACCTATACAGATGTATACTATACAGTTCCATCTAAATTTACAATTGGTAAAGATTGTCCACCTAATTATAATACACAAGAACAACAAAGTCTTTTTTGTACGTATGTCACTAACAAAAGTGGGTTATACAACATAGATGATTTAGACTCGCATATTGTTGATGTTCATAATGGGGATACTTATGTATTTGACGATTATAGAACAAAACGACTTAAATATGCATCTACTGTGAACCCAGATATAATAAATAAAATATATGGAAAGTCATTGCTGCCTTCACGACCACCCCATAGAATAAGTGATACAGCAAAAAATACGTATGATACTATTCCACGCGGGTCAATTCGTCAATCGATGTTATTTAAACTATATCCAGGAATTTATTATAATTTAGTATGTAGAATACCGTGTAATATTCCAGCACCAGTACAACTTCGTAGACAATATTCAATCGGTAAACGACATACCATAAATGTATCCGATATTAAACAAATGTTTGATAATGATACAAGTAAAGGCAAAGCAGATTCACTTGTTGAATTACAAAAGTTAATTGATGACCCATCTATTTATTTTGTAGAAGATTCTCCAGGTGATTTTGATAAGGCAGTTCGTAGTAATGTGAATGCACGTAAATTAACAGGTACAAAAGATAAAGAACGTCATCGAATTATTTTACGTGCAACAGGTGGAACACGTCGTAAAAAAAAATATAAACGTAAAACAAGAATGGTATTAAATTGAAACCTTTTTTAAAATATAGAGAATATATAAATCATGAACATTATTGTGTTCGATGTGGATGAAACATTGGGGGCCTTTTACGAATTTTCATTATTTTGTAATAAAGCAGTTAACAATAAAAAATTAACTTATCCGTTATTCAGATATTTGCTAGATTCAAATCCTATATTTTTGCAACCTAATATTTTATCGGTCTTGCAATACATTCGTAAACATAAACATAAGAATTGCAAGGTAGCTATGTTTACGAACAACCAAGGACATCCTATATGGATTCAATTTATCAAAATGTATTTACACGAAAAATTAGGTTGTGAATTGTTTGATAAAGTAGTGTACGCCAAAAAATATGAACCAAAACGCAAAGAAGAATCCAAATGTTTAAACGATTTCTGGAAGTGTACACAGTACCCTCCTAATTCAAAAGTATTATTTTTCGATGACCAAAAACATCCCTATATGTTATCTCCTAATGTTACCTATATTAATTTACCATCGTATCACACCAAAACATCTATGGATATTTCTAGATATTTACTTGAATTTGTTGATGAATTTTTAGGCATTTAAATCATCATACGATTTAAATTTGTTTTTTTATAATAAATAATTTCTTGATTTAGAGGTGCATTATATACACTAGAATAAGGTGTAATTAAATTACTGATGTGTAATATTCTATATATAGTATTCATT
>Ga0078894_10002223_pt1 | contig 14637 bp, 9 predicted proteins | sample LauGreSu1BDMLBSD_2_FD_67506 | JGI IMG/M metagenome (GOLD analysis project Ga0078894, IMG submission 67506) | Freshwater lake microbial communities from Lake Michigan, USA - Su13.BD.MLB.SD (version 4) (version 4) | ecosystem: Environmental > Aquatic > Freshwater > Lake | place: Lake Michigan, USA... | reverse complement strand
CAGCCCGTCGCACCGATGCAGAGATTACTCGTGACCAGAAGCTAGACCAGCTTGGCAAGCGCTATGGTTTGAACCGCAGTGCTGACGAGACCGCGCAGCAGTTTGGTGCGCGCATCAAAGAAGCCATCGACTTTGAAAAGCTGCGGGAAGACAAGCCGCTGTCTGAGGTCTCTGAGAAGGACATCGCTAAACAGACTCTGCGTGAAGACGGTGCCTATGTACCGCCCGATCTTCAGATTGAAGCATACGAAGAAGCTCGGAAAATTCACAACGACCAGTTGGAAAAGGACGAGCAAGACCAATACTTACCTGCGTACAAGGAACTCTCCGCAGAAGACCGCCGTGTTTACTTCCAAGAAGGCTTGCCCCGCCCCGGCGCTGGCACTGCCGCTCAACATGCTGTTGCTGCAAGGAAGCTAGCTGAGTACCGTAGTAGGGTGCAAGAAGGGTCTTTTGAAGGAGAAGCGGGGGCACGTGAATCCTATAACCGTGAACGCAGCGCGTTTGGGCGCAAGACTGGCCTGTCGTATTCGTTCCCTGCTTGGTTCTCTTTGTCGGACGCCAGCAAGAAGCTCTACGCCGCAATCAACAAAACTGACACCGCGCTTGAGCAGGACATGGCGTTTCGCGCTATCAAAGCGCAAATCCAAAAAGAGAAAGCTGAGCAGGCTTCTACGGAAGCTTTGTCTCAAGCGGAGACCGACGCGACTCGCCAAATGCTGGATGCAGCGGAGCGTGCCCGCAAGTCTCAGCCCGCAGGCAAGGGAGAGATTCTCCCGGACAACATTCTTAAGAAGCTGCTGGCTGGTGATATCGCTGCCGCACTGGACTACATCAAAGAGGAAGGCAATGGCCTGAAGCTGGTAAAGAGCAGGATATCTTTTACCGGCAAGCGGATGAAGCTCTACGATGCGGAGGGCAAGCAGATCCAAATCCGCGATTCCATCGCTATGGGCGTGTTTCGCAACCTTGCGGCGCGGCTGTTGGATGTGGAAGGACTCAAAGTCAACGTCGTGTATGACGAGAACATGGTCTATGACCAACTTGCACGATACGACGCGAAAACCAACACAATGTTTGTTGGCCCGAACGGGTTGGATGAAGCCACTATCCTGCACGAGCTACTGCATGCTGCCACGGTAAAGATCATCCATCAGTTCTATACGGATGCTTCTAAGCTGGCCCCGCATGCACGCAAAGCAGTCGAGCACCTTGTCCAGATTGCGGCTATGGCTAAGGCCCGGCTTGGCTCTAACCCCAAGTTCGCTCCTGCGTTTGAAAACCTGTACGAGTTCGTCGCTTACTCCCAGACGGACATGGACTTCCAACTTGCGTTGGCGCAGGAACAAGTCGGCAAGATAGCGACGGTCACCGCAAAAGATGAAGAGCAGACCGAACTCTCCAAGCATCGTGAGCAAACAGGAGGCGCAAAGGTATACGACGCCTTCATGGACAATCTGTTCAATGCGTACACCGGCACGATAGCCTACCTGTATAAGCTGTTCAAACCGGGCCAGACTGCGACCAAGTATCTGTTCCTTGTCCCCACATCGTCGGGCGAAGGCATCAAGAACAAGGTGCAAAATCCCGGGCGCAACCTTACTGGCAAAGCCAGAGAAGCCGCCATTGCTGCGTTCAACAAGAAACTCAGAGAAGAAAAAGAAAGAGACATCCAGCGCAAGGGGGAAGAGAAGCGGGCTTTTGAGGAGAAGCTCAAGAAAGCCATTCAAGAAATTGAAGACGAAGTTGGAGAAGACGAAGCTGGGGCAACTAAAAAACCTGTTCTGTCAGAAGCCGACAAGTTTGACCGAGCGATTGGCAAACTGGAAAAAGAACGCAAGCTGACCGCTGACGAAAAGGCTGCGCTTGATATCGAAGGGCTGTTTGAGAAAGAAGGCGAAGAATACGAAGCCAAGATCAAGGACATTGACAGCGCAGAGTACGTTGCTTACGAAAACGGTATCACGAACCTCAAGCGCGGCATCTTGCGCGAGCCCGGCTACAAGGGCAATCTGCTGCTGGAAGCGTCAGAGATGGTCAGCATGATCCTTGAGGCACCCGAAGGCAACATCGAACGGCTGGCGGGTAAGGAAGGTATTGACGCTGAGTTGTACGCTAAGAGGCCGAAGAAAGTCTCGGCTGCTGCCCCCGCTACTCCTGCCGCCCCTGCCCCTGCTGCGGCACAACCTACCCCTAGTGAGGAAGAGGTTCGCAAGGGCGGCGTCAACAACGCTCAGACGCGACAGTTCTACAAGCTCAGCGCCAAGGAAAAAGTTGTTTCTGCGCCCGGAAGAATTTGGAGAGCGGTGACTACCGCTCCCGGGTGGCGCGACATTGTCCGTCGGTTCCAAGACAAAACTGTTGAGTCTCGTAGTTTGTTCAAGAAGCAGGACATGGCTGGTCTTATCAACCGAGACATGGATGGTGCGTTCAATAACTACGACGAGCAAAAAGACCTTGCAACTGGCGAAGCGCGTAACTTCGTGAACAACTATCTGCGCGTGCCGATGGACAACCTTAAGAAGTCCGTCAGTGAATACATCGAGGTGGCTAAAAAGTCTCTTGATGACGCAATGATTGATCTGCACATGTTCTCGGAGATGTTCCACGAACCTGAGCGCCGTGAAGTGAAGTGGGTTCTTTCCGTGCCGCTGAGCACTAAAGAAAACCTGATGCACAACGGTAAGAAGATCAGTGCTGCGCAGCGCCGTATCGACATCATGGGAGACCCCCGCACAGGCAAGCCCGGTATTAAAGACCGTGTTGAGCTGACTGAAGCACAGCAAAAACAACTGTGGGCTGAGCTGACTGCCCTAGCCAACAACCACGCAGACCCTGCTGGTGACAGCCCTCGCATCAAGAACGACCGCATGCGCCAACGCATCAAGGTCATGGACATCAATAAGGACTCGTCTCTCTATAACGTGTTGGGTATCAACCAAGACGAAGTCAACTTGCGTAGGCAAGAGTACCAAGCGCTGCCCGACAAACAAAGAGAAGTGCTGGACAGAATCTTTGCTGAGGCAAGGGAGATCACACAGGTCACTTCCGAACTAAACAAGATCGGCAACTACTGGTCATACCCTGTGTCGAACTTGGTGGGCATGTACAACTACCAACACTACATGCCGTTCAAGGGCGTGTCCAAGCACTCTGTGGTCGACGAGTACACATCGTTTGATAACAAGGCTACCGGTAAAGAGTTGCAGGAAATTGAACACGCGGCAGACGGGCGTTTCAGCACTTCTGACAACCCGTTCTTGCAGATGATGAGCGATGCCTTCCGCTCCGCTGGTCGCGCTGGTCGCCGCAACTACATGCAGTCGATTAAAAACGCGCTTAATTCAAACAAGCTCAACCCAACTGGTACGGGTGTAATTGACGGTGAAGTTGCTAAGCACATTGAGTTTGCGGAGCGCAACACCGTTGACCTGACGGAGTTCAAGGGTGGCAACAACATCTTTGTCTACAATCCGGACGGGTCGATTGACATTGTCAGAATCAGAGACCCGAAGCTTCTGAACGCGCTGCGCTATTCATATCGGGAAGCGGCGCCTACGCTTGACATGCTGAACTCCATGACGGGGTTCTTCGGTGCAATGCACACCCGGTACAACTACAACTTTGCCCCGCTGAACTTTGTGCGCGATGCGTTGACCAACGCATGGACTATGGGCGCTGAGCTCGGGCCGCTGAAGTCCGCTCAGTACATCAAGGCTATTAGCGCAGCAGTGGTCAAGAACGGGCTTAGCAAAGCAGCAGAGGTAGCCATTTTGCATGAGAAGGGTGATCCCGTGAGTCGCCGCATGCTTGCTGACCTAGCAAGCAAAGACCCGTTTGTTCGGGACATGGTTGAGTACCTGCGGCGGGGTGGTAAGACGACTTATCTGGAGAGCTTCTCGCTCAAGTCCAATCTGCAAGACCTGAATACCAAGTTAGGCAAGCGCCGAATCATGGACAAAGTTGATGGCTTTAACGAGTTCGTCGACGTGTGGAACAACATGTTTGAGTTCACTAGCCGCGCCGCTGCCTTCTCGCTGCGCAAGCAGGAGCTTGTGAAGAAGAACATTGCTAAAGGAATGACTAAGGAAGCGGCTGACCGTGCCGCAGGTGTTCAAGCGGCGGCTTGGACTAAGAACCTTGCCAACTTTGAAAAAGCCGGTGAGTACGCACGGGGGATGGGCGCGGCGTACATGTTTATCCGCGCCTCGGCAACGGGTGCCGTCCGTGCGGCTGAGGCAACTTTGCCTGCGTTCCGACCGCTGAGCATGGCCCTTAAAGATTTGCCAGCCAACATACGCGATAACCCACAAGCCCTAGCTGAGTTCAAGACCAACTACGCTCAGCAACAGCGTAGCGCGCAGATCATGGTTGGAGCATTGATTGGCTCCGGCATGGCGTTCTACTACATGGCTATGGCGATGTCTCCTGACGATGAGTGGAAGCGCAACAACGTCAAGAATGACAACATGTCGCAGTGGACTCGCTTCGTGCGTTTCCATATCCCCAACAGCGTCTCGCAGGCTGCGGGTATCGGGCGCGATGTTGTGTTCCAAGTTCCGTGGGGCTTCGGTCTTGGCGCGTTTGCAGCAATCGGGGCGCAATTTGCTGGGTGGACGGCAGGGGCGTCTTCGGGCAAAGAATTTTTTGGTAACGTGATTACGTCTCTTGCCGACTCGTTCCTGCCTTTGCCGCTGTCTAGGATTCCCCCTACTGAGTCTCCAGCCAAATGGGCGATTGACACCATAATGCCTAGCATTCTTCGCCCCGGTGTTGAGTGGGTGATGAACACCAACGGTATCGGTCAAGCCATCAACAGTGCATCTACCCGGCGCATGGGCGATGCTTATACAGGTGGTGACCGCATCCCTGAAGCGTACAAAGACGCATCGGACCTCTTCTTCAGGAAGAGCCTTGGTTATATAGACATCTCGCCCAACACTCTTTACTTCTTCGCTAACAGCTACCTTGATGGTCTGGCAAAAGTGGGCGAGATTAGCTACTCTTGGGTCGATCTGGACAAGAAAGAGAAGGCTTTCAACATCAAAACTGACCTACCGCTGTTCGGGTCGTTCTTTGGTGCCAAGGTCAACGTAGACTCCCGCGAGTACGGCGAGATGGAGAAGAAGATTCTTGAGCTTGATAAACGTATGAACACGCTCAAGACTCAGCACCCGGCACTGTATGCAGAGTACGAAGCTAAGAACCCTTTGCACGGATACATAGTTGATGCGTACCGGGCGCGGCAGGGGAAGCTGAACAAGCTGCGTAACGAGGCCAAAGAGATTCGCAACATGCGCGAATTGTCCCCAAAGGACCGCGAAAGCATGCTGCGTATGGCTACGATGGAACAGAACCTCCTTAAGCACCAGATGGTGCAGGACTTCAAAGCCTACGGCCTAGAACGCTAGCCAGTGCGCCAAGTTCGAATCCCGATGTGCTCATCCTTGACGGTGATGTAGCACCTCACTTTGATCTTGGCGCGCTTGGCCCCGCTGTCTATGGCGTACATCATCTCGGCTAGACGGAGTGTGGGGATAAAGAAGCTGTCCCCCACATCCATGCCCTGAAATGGGAACACCCACTCAGGCTCCGTTATCTGCGTTGGCGTTAGCAAAGAAATCATCTGGCAACTCCGTCTTGAACCAGTACAAGTAGGCGGGGTCCACATGGATCGCGGCCTTCCAGCCGGTGGTCAAGCGCCCTTTCTTATCGTCGATGAGCAGGTTCTTCTCGCGCATCTCAAACTCAAACTCGCGGGAACTGATCTGGCGTTCTGCCAAGTACTTCTTGAAGTCCGTCTTGGAGATTTGCATGAGGTTCTCGTCACTGACGATGCGCCCTACGATCTGGCCACGCGGCTCCATAGCCACCTTACCATCTTTGATAACCAGAATGTTGCCCAAGTTCTTGTTCACATAGTCGCCCAAGACAGACGGGTAGTCGGTGCGGTTGACCTTGACGACCTTATCCCTGATGGTAATCATTTCCAGCACGGCTTCGTGGAACACGCGATCAACATCGAGGTCAATGATGTTCTCCTTGTGCGCTAGCTCTCCAACCATGCCGACCACACTCATCAGGTTCTGGTAGAAGCGGTAAGTCACATCCTCCCCGAACCCTTTGACGAAGCGCTCATCCCAATAGTTGATCCGCTCTCTGATGTAGCTGTCGCCCATGCGTAGGCCAGCCTGTATGACGCGAGGCCCGGAGTGTCCGTAGTTCAGCCTGAAGGCATCGAAGATGTGTTTGCCAAGAGTGGTGCCGCCGTCGCCTTCCAACAGCGCGGGGCGTCTGATGAACATCTCAATCATCCGCGCAGCTTCACCGTCAGGGTTAGCCTTCAGCACCTCTAGCTTGCCGTAAGCGGATTGGTTGGTAGTCATGAGGCCGATCATCGACGCAGACATCTCGTGCTCACGCTCTGCGTTGACAGACCCCTGCATCCGAATCTTGGCTTTGCCGTGGGAAATCTTGTGGATCAATTGCGCCAGAATCTTCGGGTCTTTGTTCGATATCTCATCAACGCCAAGCGGGATGTTGTGCAATCCAAGGAAGCGTCCCACCATGCCGTTGTCCGTTGAGTCCAACACGCTAAGCTCTTTAGGATTGCCCCAATTGCTCAGGCCAGCGTACATGGCACCGGTCTTGGCAGTACCAGACTTTCCTAGAAGACACACAGTCACGCCGGAAGTGGACGTATATGGCATGTACGGAGACGCCAAACCGCACAGCATCGCAAACGCATGAAGCTCAAAGCCGGGCTTGTTCAGGTAGTCCGCTGACTCACGCCAGCGCTCATACGTGCCTTGGGGTACGAGGAACTTAGCGAGGCCGCGCACAAAGGGCGATGCAGGCGCGTCGATTATTTCGCCGGTGGGCAGTATCTCTTTCTTGCCGATCACGAAGCTGCGGTTCTCCCACTCTGGGTCGCTGATATCTTCAGTCCAACCCATCTGCATCCGCATGACTTCTGCTTTGTCGGTCAGTTGCATGTACTGACCCCACTTGATTACGTAGTTCATAAGGTGTGGCAGTTTCTCCGCTGAGGCAAACACGCCGTTGGAGGACATGAGCGCTTTGAATTGGTCTTGCGCGTACACATGCTTCATCGGTACAAGAATCTCACGCACCGGATCGCGGGGCAATTCCAAGCGCATCAACAGGCATTCGCCATCGTGCTTGCTGAACATCCTGCGGACGGGGAAGAACTCGTGCGGCAAGACAAGGATGGGGTCTTGCTCAATCTTCTCTCCCTTCTTGTTGTACTTCGCTGGTGGCTGGTAGTAGATGCCGCCGTTCAACCCTCGCATGAAGGGGTACAGAAACTCTGGGAAATCAGGAACTGCTTGGGCACCCTTGTCCTGCCGAACTGATTCCTCTTTATTTGTCGCGGGGGCTGGCTTGAACTCTTTGCCAAGGACGATGGGGGAAGTGATCTTTCCTCTGTGCTGGCATCCCTCGCAGTGGTCTGGGTAGTTGCTGAGGAACCATTCGCAGGTGCGTGGAGCAGGAAAGCGACTTGCTTTTTCTTCTGTATTTTCATAGTTGTATTCAGGGTGATCCTCAGACATCTTGTGGATGGCGGTGGCTCCATCGTCACAGAACTTCGCTATCGACAGTCCCGCCCACCACAGGGGTTCCTCAAGCGTTGCGGCATTGGTCAGGATGTTTGTGATCTGGTGGCAACCTACACCATTCAGACTTTTCTCAGCCAAGGTGTCGAAGGTCTTGGCAAAGTTGTCCAGCTTGAGCATGGCGCGGGTGTCGTCGTCCAACCCCTTGCTGACAGTCGCCAACACATCCTGCTTCTGAGGTTCCGGTGCGCCCAGAAACTTCTTCATCTCCTCCCAGCTATAGACGTGTATCTCATCGGTGATGACCGATGTTGGGCGAGGAGTGCCTGTCTTCTGATTGAATGTCTCCGGGCACCGCATGATCCGCGCGGTGTCTGCCGTGACAGCGGGGTCAATCGCAATGTGCTGGAGGCAAAGCGCCTTGAATGCTTCTGCGGCTGGCTTCCATTCATCCTTGGGGATGTCTGTGTCCATGATCCAGTACGCATGGATGCCGCCGCCTGAGTCAACTACCACGGGGTCCGGTAAGTCCGCCGCCCCTTGCAGTTTGTAGAGCGCGAGGTGTGCGTCCTCTTTACTCGCGTACTCCTTGCCTTCGCCTACATCCAGATCAATGAAGAATGATCTGACATACAAGCAGTCATCGGCTTTGCGGCTATGCCCTTCGAATGTCCCCATCGCTGTGAAGAGGTCATAGCCTTTGTCCTTGAGCTTCTCGATTGTTTCGAGAACTCCGTCGAGCGTCTTTGAGAAGTGGTGCTTCATCCGTCCATTGATGGCGGCACCGACACAATAGACACCCTGACTTGGTAATGCTTTCTCGTAGAATTGTTTTAACATGTCTCGTCAGAGTTGAAAAGAGCGGCGCTAGGCCGCTCGGGAAAAGGTGGGGGTGGCCGGTACTGAACTCCGGCATGCTGCACGATTACTAGCCTGTGTGACCGGCGTTTCCGACAACCCGTGCAGCAATGTCACCTTGCGCATCAGCCTGCGCATTCACCCTCCAAAATCAAATAGGTCGTCCGATCATCTCCTCAATGTAGGCTTTAGCAGCCGCAGTGTTCTTGGCGGGGAGGATGCCTTTCGCGGTATCGCTCTCTATCAGCTCAGTGAAGGTCTCGACCTTCAGCATGTTCTTGTAGCGGATGGGCTTGCCACGGAACCAGCTAAAGACAGTCATGCGAGTCACTTCAAGCGCTTCGGCAACGTACTTGGACGGGAGATTTGCTTTCACGCAAGCATGTGCCAGAGCAATGCCAGCCCTGTTGGGGTTGGCCTTGTGCAACTCAATTAAAAAGGCTTCGCTGTATGTCCGTGGCATTCCCTGTCCTTACTTCTTAGACCACTTCTTGACCACGTCGGAGATGTTCTTCTCGTCAACCGCAGTCTTGGTGGACTCGCGCTTGACCGGCTCAGGAACATCGCCAACTTCTTCCCGTGCGTTCTGAGGAGCAGCCACCTCAGCTTCGCCAGAGTTGTCAGCCTGATACACGTTCATCTTGATAGCGGACTCAGCGGCGGGGCTCTTGGCTTGCCGAGCGATCACTTGCAGATCATCATCGGGCACCTTGCCAGCGGGGCTGAACAACACCTTGGGCGTCGGAGACTTGGTGTCAAACGCCATGCGGGTGATAACGCGCCCAGCCGACACATTATGCGATGCGAGATGCTGGATGTACGGACGGAAAGGCCAACGACCGTTGTCCTCTTTGCCGAAGGCAGAGGTAGCAGGCAGGACCAACTGCATCACATCACCAGCCGGGTCGTTCGGCAGAACCACGGCGGTACGCCAAGACAGGCGGCAGGCAGTGCCCATGCCCTGCGAACCAGAACCCTTGACGGACTTGGGGCAGTCGGCGCAGGATGCGGCGCAGGGGTTCTTCACATCGGCATCGGGCTTCTCAGAGTCGGTTGACCAGCACACGGGGCTGACCTTCTGACCTTCTTGATACGCGCCCTCGTAGTACATACGCGAGGCTTTGTGGGCCATCTTCACGAAGATCACGTTCATGTGGCGATCTTCGATAGCGCCAATTTCCTTGCCGCCAGCGTACTTGCGGAACACACCGCCCTTGATAGAGATGCGCTTGTTCTGGCGTGCGCCGCCTGCCACCGCAAGGGTGTCTTCATCCAGACCCTCAATGGGGGCCATCACTGCGCCGCTGAACAGGGTTGCGAGATCGTTGCTCATTTAAGTTTCCTTGGTTGACTGAACTTACTCAATTGGAGGGTTTACGCACGACAATCGTGAATTCCCTCATCACATTCACACCGGGCGGCAGACTTGTGTCTTTGCGCTCGGCGATGAATTCTTTAAAGTTTGTCTGAGCAATGCGTTGCTCAAACAACTCTGGTACTCCGTTCTCCATGACGAACCGACGGAAGGAGTCCCCGTCTGCCACGGTGTATCGCTCGTTAAGCTTGCGGATCACAGTGCCGCTTGCTGTCCTGATACTGCTGGCGTTGTTGTCGTTGCAAGCAACGAGCATCTGACTTTCCAGCGCCTGCATGTCTGCATGCAGTTCCCTATCGACGACCTTCCACTCGGCCTCGATTCTGTCTCGTTCATTCCTGATCGTCAGGTACGTTTTGACTAGCTCTTCAAGATTGACTTCTTGGACTGTTTCTTCACTCATAGACCTAACTCCTGCTTGTACAGATCAACCAGACTCTCATGCATGTCGACCTTGTTCTGAAGCATTGTGTAGATTCTGCGTTCGGCCTCCGACCCTTGCAGGTGGACGACTGTCATGCTGTTCTTCTGCCCGACACGGTCGATACGGGCGATGCATTGCAGATAAGTTTCTACGGACATGACAGGCGACCAGAACACGACGGTGTTGGCGGCAGTCAGCGTCACGCCATGCGATGCGGCTTGTGGTTGAATAACTAGAACTCGTGGGTTTGTTTGCGTCTGGAACCGGTTGATGATGTCCGAACGCGCTGATGCTGATACTGCTCCGTTGATGACTTCGTTGGTGACTCCTTTTTGACTGAGATAGTTGGATACGATTTCGATGGTGTGGGTGTACGGCACAAAGACGATGACCTTGTGCTCGGTCTCGTCCAGCACTTCCATGAGCGCGTTGAACCGTGGCGATGCGTCGAACTCCACAACTTCCTTGGTGTCGGTGTAGATTGCACCGCCCGACAGTTGCAGTAACTTGGACAGCATTGCCGCCGCATTGACCGCGCTGATTTCTTCGCCAGCCGCGCTGATGAGCATCTCTTTCTTGAGGAGCTTGTAATACTGCTCGACCTGCGGAGACAGCGGCACTTCGCGCGTCTGGTACATGACTTCGGGGAGGTCTAGGCAGTCGGCCTTCTCGTAGCGGATCGCTGGCTGAAGAGCTTGGAAGACGGTTGTCTTTGAATCCTTGCGTGGTGCCCACTGGAAGCGCGAGACAGAGATCATCACCTTGTCGCGCCATGCCCCGAAGAACTTGGGCACACCAGCGGGGTTGACCAACTTGGCTAGCCCGTATGCATCCAGCGGAGATTGCGATGCGGGTGTCCCCGTCAGCATCCACAGGCGCGTCGAAGGGTTGATGAGTTTTGCCAAGGTTTTCCAGCGTTTGGTCGAAACCGTTTTATAGGCGTTGGCCTCGTCAACCACAATAAGGTCAAACCCTACTTTACCAATCTCGTCGGCTACCGTCCCCACCCCGTCGAAGTTGATGATGACGAACTCGTAGCTGCCCTTGATGACCTTGATCCGCTTGTCTGTAGCGCCATGCGCCACACCGACTGTGCGATGCATCGCTGTCTTGAAGATGTCTGCCTGCCATGCGGAGTACATAATGGACAGCGGACAGATGACCAGCACCCGCTTGACCAGCCCTTGGTTCATCAGGTAGTCAGCCGCCCAGATGACGGAGGAAGTCTTGCCTGTGCCTGCCTCGTTGAAGCAAAACGCACGGTCGCGCAACGCTAGGTATGAGGCGGTGATTCTCTGGTGAACGAAGGGGGAGTAGAGACCGGGCCAGTCGTAGTCCTTGTCCATCGGGCTTGGAGCTTCGCCATAGAGTCTCACAAGTCGTTGCATCTCTTCGATGCCCCAATACACGGCGACCTCGGCTGTCTTCCCGTCGTCCTTGAGTACCTCTACCCGGTCAATATGCCCGACCAAGAACTGCAAGTCGGACGACGGTATCTGCATGTGGACAATTGTGTCCTCCACCACATTCATAAACTACCCTTCACTGTGTATATACGAGACCCCTTACGGGGGTCAGTCGGTCAAGCCCAGCACGGAGAAAGTTGTTCAGCGCCGCTTGACTGACATGGTTAATCCGGGTGGCTAACTGCGACTGCCCCGGCTCCGCCCACTCATGCCTTACAGCAAAGATTACTTCTTGCGTTCCCGCTTGCTAGTCTCAGACACGAGGTTGCTCTTGGAGTCACGCCTGAAGGAGCGGTTCGCTGAGGGCGACACGATGCGTAGCCCGTCTTTGTTCATGCCGCCCTTGTCAAGCGCAACAACATGCGCTACATCCTTGCCCTTTCGAGCGGGAGATACTTCCGTCACCGTGCCAGTATCACGCTTGTCAATCTTCCTTCGTGCGCGTTGGCGCTCCATGCGACGATCAAGTTCGCCTCGCGCCTTCTGCTGCTCGTACTCTTTTTTATACGGCCTCGGTTTGTTTACGTAGGGCATGGGATTGCTCCTTCATGTGTTTGACTGAGTTGAGAGTCAGCCTAGCCTCTGCGATAGCGACAAGCAACTGCTCAATGGCGTCGTCGTAGTCGTGGTTCAGCAAGTGATTATGGGCCTCTTTCAGCGCCTTCTCCGTCATCATCATCGGATAGGAATAGTCGATCACGACCTCGGTGTTCATCATCTGTCCTTATAGAATTCGCACGTTTTTACGGGGCACCAACCGCACAGCGGGGTTGGGTTCGGGTTCCATACATCCGTCTCCATAGACGACCCCAGCCGCAAAAGGTCAGGCCGGAAGTTGTCCCATAGTTCAGCGATCTGCTCTCGGGTGTAGGACTCATCGACGAAGCTGTTGCGCGTGATGAACAACAGCCCCGCTTTGATCTTCTGCAACTGCGGGAAGTGGGCGAATGCCATCAACGCCATCAGCTTCAATTGTTTTGGGTCAGGGTACTTGTCGCTACCTGTCTTGTAGTCAATGATGTAGCCTTGATCGCCATCGACGATCAGCAAGTCAACGATCCCTCGCACCCAGCGGTCTGCATTGCCAAAACTGCACGGGTTGCCTTTCAGGTCGAGCGCCATCTTGTGCTCGGGGTAACGCTCACCGGGGATAGCCAGCAGTTCGTCCAGCACGGGCTTGAAGTGTTCGTAGTCCTTGGGTAAGGGTTTACCCTCTCCAACATAGTCCTCGCAGTACTTGTGTACCTGCGTCCCGAAGGTCATCTCGTAGGTTACTCGCTTGGTGAAGTTCTTGAGGACCTTCACTTCGTTGTACTGCCGGGGGCAGTTGATGTACTCTTTGAGCGACGAATAGGACCAGTTGAAACTCATAAATTGTCCAATCAAGTTTGACTTATACTAGCACTCTCCGTAGCTTTGTGCAAACTTTGCCTCACAAGCTACGGGTAAACCACTAGCCCATGCCGGTGGCACAGACATGCACTCAATGATGTAGGCAAGCGCCTCGTCCTTCTGCTCTTCCGGGACGATGACCACCGCCGCATCGTGGACCGTCAGCTTAACCGCATATCGCTCTTTGATCTTGAGCATCTGCTGACCGACGACGATTCGCGCCAAGGCTTGCACCACGTTCTCAACCAGCGACCCACCCCACAGTGAGACCGGCCCTTTGCGGCTCGTGTACACATACTTGCTCTTGGCTTCGGACGTGTCTAACTTTAGATCCGGATATCGGATGTACAACCCATTGGGCAGATGTACACCTTCCTTGTCAATGATGAGGCATTTGTTTTTGCCGTAATAGAACGGCTTGGTGTTGCCCCAATCGGCAAGGGACTCAATCACATCGTCCCCTTCCTTCCACAAGTCGATCACCTTGTCGTTCTTGTCTCGGTACACGCCCACGATCCGCTTGGCTTCCTCGTCGTCAACGACGGCGCCCGGCGGAGTTGTCTTGAGCGTGTGCTGAAGTTTTAACGCGCCAGTCCCGTAGCCCAGCCCAAGGATGCAAGTCTTGCCCACGAAACGCTCGACGGGGTTGGCCTTGGACACGGGGTAGTTGTAGACCTCGGAGGCGAAGATGGAGTACACATCCTCTCCCTTGCGGAACTGCTCAACCACATCCTCCTGCCCCGCCAGCCAAACAAGTATGCGTGCCTCAATCTGAGAGGAGTCACAGTTGATGACGATGTGCCCCTCGGGGGCTACGACTGCGTTCTTGAGCGCCTTCTTTTTCTTGTCCCGGCTCGGCAGGTTCTGGAAGTTAACCTTGTCCACGCCAGCCCAGCGCCCGGTGTGTGCGCCGTAGTACTTGAGCGGGATAGGCAGCTTGCCCTCGTTGCGCTTGCCTATGTCGATGAACCGCTCGATACGAGACTCTTCGATGGTGGACTTCGTGCCCAGCCGCACAGCGCACAGTTGCTGGATGAACGAGTCCTCCAGTTCCGTCAGAGCCAAGAACCCTTCATCGTTCTTAGCCAGCGCGTAGGTGTCCTTACCCGTGGTCTTACTGACCTTCATGGGCGGGTCGATGCCGTTGTCTTTGAGGATGTTAGCGAACTGCTTGTTGCTAGCCAGCTTCTTGCGTACCGCCTCCTCGGTGTCGCACTTGAGTTTATCCATCAAGCTCCTGAGCAACTCGCTCTTCTCCGCCTGCACTTCGGCAAGGCGTTCGTGTAGTAGCGCGTCATCGACTTCGAACACAGGCTCGGTGAACATGCGTAGTGTCATGTCGATGAGTTCAAACTCTTCTTCTGGAAACGCGCTTGCCAGCATTTGGAAGAGCCTAAAGGTGAGGTCCACATCGTTCTTGCAGTACTCACCATACTGCGCTAGGTCCGCAGGCGCAAAGTCTTTACGGCTCTTGCCTTCAGCGGCAACCACTTCATCGCCCTTCTTGCCAAGCTCATATCGCTCTGCCAACTTAGCCAGCGACCC
>Ga0078894_10002222_pt1 | contig 14641 bp, 10 predicted proteins | sample LauGreSu1BDMLBSD_2_FD_67506 | JGI IMG/M metagenome (GOLD analysis project Ga0078894, IMG submission 67506) | Freshwater lake microbial communities from Lake Michigan, USA - Su13.BD.MLB.SD (version 4) (version 4) | ecosystem: Environmental > Aquatic > Freshwater > Lake | place: Lake Michigan... | reverse complement strand
CTATAATAAGTGAATTACAATGTCTTCTGTTAGTTCCTATCTCTTTAATAATGCAGGTCGTATTGGCGATGATGTGACCGATCAGTCCCAAAAAAATGTATATAATACCAGATTTGCAAATCATACACTATCTAACTATTTTAGCGATAAAACGTCCAACAGCCACGTTAATTTCGCCACAAACCAGCCCGCTGTTATGTTTAGTGGTAATGCTCACGGTGTTGGATTAACCGGATCTGCTATCGATGCGGAGTCTATCTTGATGTTGAAGCCTGAGCAGGATCACGCAGTTGAGAAGTTGCAATTATTTCAACGCCCTTTTGCCACTGTTCCTTTTCTTGGACGTGGCAGCTGTGACCCAGCGGTTGAGTCTCAGTTATTGTTTGGTGAAATGGTATCTGATAAGAAGAGTGCATCTACCATTATGGATAAGTCATTCGCACAATATGCTCTGTATCCTACTGACCAGAAGATGGAAGAGCGTGTGAACAACGCTGCTAACTCAGTTGAAGAGGCGGCACTTGATGGATGGGTTCGTGGTGGTATGTCTACTCGCGAAATGTCTACTGACGAAATTATGAAGAAGAACAATCGCCCCAACGCATCCTTTTAAGTATTAGCGAGTATAAAATGCTAATAACTTTAAACGCATAATTGCAATATAATCCATTTTAAATATTAAGAATAGATTATATAGTTAATTAACCTTTTTAAATTGCGGAAATTTAACCGTTTTTTTTATTTCTGCAATAAAATCAATATCTAATGTGTTGTAAATATCATTATGGATATACACATTGTCAACTATATCATTTACCAATAATGTATAATTGTTAGCTTTAAAATATTCTCTTAACATTTTATATTTATTCATCATAATTGAATTATTAATAAAGTCAGGATGTTGATCTGCAATTTCTATTATAAAAATGCTAGGATTATAATTTTCAATTGAAAACCCATTTAATACATTTACTTCATAACCTTCTACATCTAATACCAATAAATCTATATTAGTAACGTTATTTTCTTTTAAAATATTATTTAAAGTATTTACTTTCACTTTATGATAAGCATTGTTACTGAAATGTCCTGAAAATTGTGGCGTATTTGAGTATATGTTAATTACATCTTTATCTATTGTAGACAATGTGTCCGCGTCTACGATAACTACTTCCCCTTCATTTTCACCCAATGCCAAGTTGTAATTTTTTACATTTATATGATTTTTATGATTTTCACAACATAAATTATATATTCGTGGAACCGGCTCAAAGTTAATTCCACGCCATCCAATTTCGCCAAGATTATATGTAAATGAACCGGTCTTGCCATCATTTGCGCCAATTTCTATGAACAAGCCATCTGTTTTATATGGCAATACATTATTCATTATAATATGTAATATTTTACCGATCTCACCACAAGAAGTAGAATAAGGAAAGCTCATTTTAATATTGTAAATAATGATATGTTTAAGTTATAAATACTATAATTAATTAGTTCACCAAATTATTTACGTCTTGTCACTTAAATTGCACATTAATGTAGTTTAACGCCTATACGTCGGTTTTGAATTATTTTTATTGTGCAAAACACCCATAGGCATTTCAAAATTGGGTGCTAGCATAAATTGGTGCGATTAAACACCAACGTTAATACATACATATATGTATATTTATGTATTTTCCTCGTGATGCAACCGTAGATTTTTGTATTAGAGACGAACCAGCAGAACTGTCTCAACCCGAAAATGATCTTAGTGAAAATGACGATGCAGATGATATAGAGGCAGCAATAAAACCAATAACGCCCATGCCCTATCGTGGGTTTTTAGATGTAATGGACACCATGAACATTAAATTTGGATACAATGACGGCAAATTATCAGCAGCGTTAGATCTAATTTCCTTGTACCTAAAAGGTCAAAAAATGTTGTATTTAGAAGCAAAATCTTATTGCGAGTTTTATCTATATCGTCTAATGATCCCAGCAATTCTTATTTCGTCTGCATCGTCAGTTGTTAGTGGAATATTTTATGACAATACCACAGCAGTAAAGATTGTTTCTGCAACAAGTGCTGCAAATACTGTCATTTTGTCACTCGTAAATTTTTATAAGTTAGATGCGAAAGCCGAAGCGCATAAAATGACTGCATATTCATTCGACCAACTTATTTCAGAGTGTGAATTTACTTCTGGTAAAATATTACTAAGTAATGTATCCGAAAATAAAAAGGATGAAGACGCCGAACAAGTAAACCAACCCGAAAAAACAGTGAATAATAGCGAAAAACCAATTAAATATGATATTCAATTTGTTCAAAATTTTATTACGCAAATTGAAAAAAAGGTAAAAGAGATCAAAGAGAAAAATCAATTCATCATTCCGGATGCAATTAGATATAGATATCCTACTATTTACAACAAAAACATATTTATGGATGTTATCAAAATGCATATAGACGAGATGAAATTCTGTAATGAATTAAAGATTATATGTAATGCCGAGATTGACGCACGGAATAAAATTAACAGTGGAGACAATTCTCGTAGTGCACGCGAAGAGTTGAGCCGGTTGTATATTGATAAAAATAAAAAAATAGATGATATACTTGAATATAGGAAAACTAGAACAGAATGTGACGAAAATATATCAAACGAATTGAAGAATGTCGGGTATAAGGATACTAAGTGGTTCTGTTACTAAACCATCAAATAATGCAGCGGTTATTCGTTTTATATTTTTATGAATAGATATAAACATACGCGTGGATAATATATAACTAGAAATGTATCAGTTTAGGCGCAATGCAAAACCGAAGCCTGATATTCGCAAACAAAATATTATTATCAGAAATGACGAAGACGATGAAGATGAAATTGAACCAGCAATAAAAACAATTACCAAAGAACATAATCATATTTATTTTCATTCCGAGGTGAACCGGGATACTATATTTGAACTGATTGCACTTATTCGCAAAGCAGAAATAGAGAACATCATATTGGCACATAACCTATCCAGCCCTGATGCTATTCCCATTTATCTCCATATAAGTTCTTACGGAGGGGTTGTGTTTGATGCACTAACCGCAATTGATGTTATTAACTCGTGCAAAGTTCCAGTGCATACCATCATTGAAGGCGCAACTGCGTCTGCTGGTACACTAATTAGCGTTGTCGGTAAGAAACGGTACATTAGACAGAATGCTCATATGTTAATACACCAGTTATCGTCTGGCGCTTGGGGTAAAATGAATGAACTGGAAGATGAGTTTGAGAACAACAAACTTGTAATGGACAAGATAAAGGCAATCTATAAGAAACACGCAAAAATTCCTAGAAAAGAATTGAATGATATATTAAAGCACGATTTATGGTGGGAGGCAGATAAATGCATACAATATGGGTTGGTGGATGAAGTGTGGAACAGAACATAACTTATACAAGTATAATTTTGTAAAAATGATACAAAATTATAAGCAGTTAGTGTATAAGGAACATAATGGAGGCAATAAATCAAGCAATATTTGGAACGCCGAATAAAGTTCCACACGAACAAGTGTATAAGGTATTTCAGGTGAACCAGGAACAGCATTATTCTCATATAATAATTTTTAACGGCAATGCCCAAACTACATTAAACCTAAGCGAATGGTTTAGCGAAATTGAAATTGCGGATATTAATCTACACAATACACAAGTCACGTTCTCTAACAATATTATTCATTCAGATGATACAATTCGCACTATAAAGTGGAAAGTCCTTGATGCAATGAAAAATTCAATGGTTTCTTATCCAGAGATCTACTTGTATGCAAAACAGACACGTTCGATTGACCTATTTGATATATATCAGAAAATAACGCAAAATGACAAATATGCTCTTCGTTCAAATATGTTAGCCCAGTTGCTGCAAAATTTACACATAAATAGTGATATTATTGAAAGTATACCGCAACAAGACGAATATACGTTTGAAACGCTCTTCAAGTATATGCCAAGTCAATCGTATTCTATAAATATACCGATTGGGCAAAAATTCGCAAGTTTTACAGACTTCTTGTATCCTGCCGACCCTTATGATAATTTATCGGCGGTTGAGAACGCATTTAAACAAACGGTTGATAATAATTTAATCACATTTGAAAATGATCTATTGTTGCATTATGGTCAGATTGATGGCAATAACTTGTATCTATGTCTAATTGGCGACGTTTTACCCTACACTGAAACCATCGGATTGAGCGACGAATACATCATTCGGTTATATTACCCAGTTATTGCAAACCAAGACATAATTACAAGACAGGGTGTAGATGATAATCGGTATGCATTCATAGACGAAGATGCAAACCTGCGTAATAATAAAGAAATTGTGCAATATAACACAGACATTGATATGTTGTATAAAATCTATAATGAACGCAAGTCGGAGTTAAATGATGTTAATAAAGGTATTAAACAAATCGAACTGATAATGCACCCAGAAACCACTGTCAACTTACCATTAGAAGTCATTTTTAAAAACATACACGCATCTAAGGAGGTTCCTTGTGTTAAATTCAACCCAGGTTCTCGTCAGGAAAATATATATCGGTTATATTGCGAAGAAATGACGAAAGCTGGCAATAAAAAACCGGTATTGAAGAAATCAACGATCACGAGTTTGTCTAAGATGTCCGCCCAGCGCGAAATATTATTATACATTGTCAACGAAATGACGACCGAATTACATTTAATAATTAGTTACAACGGCAATATACGCATAATGGGGAAATTTACTAGCGGCATTTCATATGAGGCATTAGATACGTTTTTAAAAGAAACCGTGAATGGCATCATTGATAATCTAAATGCGTTTTTGCAACAGACTGGTTACAAGATTAATCCGTTTATAAGCACATCTCATAATTTAATTGAGATCATTAATATGGATTACGCATTTGCAGTTGGTTCTGTTATGTCCGAAATGGCATTTGATAAATATTTAAATTGTCTAACAACCCTTTTTGAAATCAGCAAACATAGTACAACTGGACCATTAATTATGAATTATAAACGGGTCGGCAATTATAAGAAAATGAATGCAATGCAATCTATGATTACTCACGTATTCCAGACAAGCAATAGAGAACGTTCAGTGATTGAGGCATTGATTTTAAATTTTAATATGAGTGAAGATGATGCGGCGATGGAATTTGCAAAATACTTGAATGATTTTCATCAGATTAATGGACGATATGTAAATAAGACGGTTGATATATTAGAAAATAATGGGTTTAGTACGGTTATGCAGTACTTAAAGACCGAGAATAAATTAATTACGTCAATTACTAATATTGATAACATTAGATACATTCACGCATTGGACATATATATTGATAGTATCTGTCGTATAATGCTCAATCCAAGTAGTACAGCAGTTTCACCGGAAGCCATTGTAAGTTTATGTGCCGATAAACGTAGAAAAAATTTGACAAACGATGTTGAAATTATTAAACCATTAGTTAAACCGGCTGAGGGTGAACCATTAATTCGCAGCACATTATTAGCCGATGATAATGAAGTGAGTGACGAAGAAGACGGGGATTTTATATTTTTTGAGGAAGAAAACGAAGAGGATGAAGAAGCCAATGTAGAGGGCGAAGAAGCCGACGAAGAACTTGGGCAAGAAGACGATATGGATGGCGGTGCGAAAAAAACGGCGATTGTTATCAAAGAAAAGGAAAACACGAACATATTTTACAATAAAATGCGTAGATTAGAACCAGAAATCATATTGTCTAGAAAAGAAGGACAGTTTAATGCATATTCGAGAACATGTCCAGCAAACGTAAATCGGCAACCCATCATATTAACAAATGCGGAAAAGGATCGTATTGATTCCGAAAACCGCGGAGCATATGGATACGCTATGCGATATGGGCATAGTGAAGATAAAGCGAAACAACATTGGTTTATATGTCCGAGATACTGGTGTATGAAAACGAACATGCCGCTTACTGAACAACAGGTGAAAGATAAGAAATGTGCGCCGGAAGACATTCAAGAATTTACTGGACGTTCTCACATAAAAGATGGAAAATACGTTACGCACAATCCGGGGTTAGTAAAGGATGCCCACCCAACTCACGGTGTACCGTGTTGTTTTGGTAAAAATTGGGACTCCGAACAACTGAAAACCGCACGTATTAAATACGGAGTCAATCCAGACGACGTTGATGCTCCTGAGGGCACAGAGAAAAAGATTGATGTTGACAAGAAGGCGAAAGACGATGCCTCGTCCAAACTATATATTACTTCATTTGATAAGTTTGTACCAAAAGAACGTTGGGGCTACCTGCCTCCATCGGTTCAATTATTCTTAGATATTAACTACACTGATGTTATCAGCAAGAAAAATGCGGCATTAATTAAAACAAACGTAAAGACATTTTTGCGATATGGTGTTGAAAATAACCCACAACAATCATTCGTTGGATGCATTGCTGATATATATGCATCTGTACACAGATACAAGGAAAACAAAAAACCAACCCCATCTATTAAAGAAATGCGTGAAATAATCGCGAAGGCCATCACACTAGATATGTATTTGCAATATCAAAATGGTTCACTCGTTGCATTATTTCAACCAAAAAGGCAGAGAGTAAGCAAGGATATTCTAGCAAAATATGAAAATACGCAATTTTATAACAGTTTAACCCCGACAAATGACGCACAAATGAATTTTTACGAAGACACGGTTGCATCATTTGAACGGTTCATACAATATTTACGTGACGATGATGCGATAATTGATCACACATATCTGTGGGATATTGTTACGTCGGTGAATTCTCAATTGTTTCCGAGCGGATTAAACTTAGTCTTGCTGCAAATATCTGACAATGATATTACTGACAATGTTGAATTGATATGCCCCACCAATTCATATGCATCCAATATGTATGATGTTCGTCGGGAAACTGTCATTATGTTAAAACACGGGGCGTTTTATGAACCAGTATATCAATATGAAATCGTTGAAGATGCTGAGAATGAGCAGGAGAAAACCATTCGGTCAAATGAGACGTATTCGCATCAACTTGCCAATCCGGAATTAAAACGGGTCTTGAATATTATCCAAAATACGTTGGGGAAATATTGCAAACCTCGGGCAAGTATGCCGAATGTATATCATTATAAATCTAACATAATCGCTAGCAGGTTGACACATTTATTAACAAGCAATGGATACATTATTCAATCCCAAATAGTAAATTATCGCAGAAAGGTAATTGGAATTATGATAAAAGATGTGTCCGAGCGTGAGTGGTCGGTTTTTGTTCCGTGTTTCCCATCATCCATTTTGCCCAATATTACAGTAAAATATTCGGATGAAGTTGAATGGACAACTTATTTAAATACAAGAGACACGCTTTTGCAAATCAATAGCAAATCTGAACAATCTATATTATGTAAACCAATATTAAAAGTAATTGAAGATGAACTCATTGTCGGAATATTGACAGAAACAAATCAGTTCGTGCAAATAGACCCTCCTATACTGAATGTGGATGATGGCATTGATGTAATTCATAGTACAGGATATGCAAATAGCGGTTATATAAATGCGGATAAACAGTTGGCGACGAATTCAGAAGAAGACCCTGTGCGATTAGATACAATACGCAATATTAAATTGGAGGGACAGTTCTATTCTGCATTCCGAACAGCATTACGCATTGCACTCAGTCAACATTCTAATTATGAACTACGACAAAAACTCGTTTCAATATTAGACGGTGCAACGCAGACAACATATCGTGTTGCCCTGAGAAAATTAGAATGGATTATTCGGGATTTATTGAAAAAGCAAGTGACGTTTGCGACTTACAAACCATCGGTCTTAAAGAATTTGATGGATATAACCGATATTGAAACAACATATAACAAATCTCAGTACTGTTTAGTTGCCGAAGACGGCGCGTCGTGCAAAGTAGTTATCCCGAAATTGAATTTGATCACAAATGCCGAGAACGACACTGTATATTTTAAACGGGTTTCCGATGAATTATTACGGTATAAACATGTTCGCTTGTTTGTGCTTGAACCCAAACGGTATTTGAATATAGGCAATTCTGAATATAATTTGTATGAGGATGAGTTGTTATTATTGCAGACATTGTTAGATGGAGATTATTTTGACAATTTAGTACCTATTCAAGCGAATGAATATGTTAAAAATATTACGTTTGATACTGCTGACCCAGCTATACATCAGAAGTATTCAACCGAAGTATCTCTTAAACAACAAAATAGTTCATCTGATATTGATGAAAATGCTAGAACATTTATTACGGAATGCATAAAAGAAATCAAGCCATCAGTCATTGGAAATGATACTAGTTATTGGAGACGAGTTTTTCCATCAAATAGCCGGGAAATTATATTTAATAGTTCGGCGAATTGTACCTATTACGCATTGATTGATATTATAGATAAGCATTTGAAAAAGCCAGTGCCAATTCAAACAATAAAACGTGCGTTGTGGAAAAAGTATAGTTCTTATTTGGATACAAACCAAGCGAAATTATTGCAGATTTTACAAATGCAACACGGTAAACGTGCAATGATAAATCGGGTCATAAAAAATCAAGTGAATTTTGAAGATTTAATTATGAGTGAAGAATATTATATTACCGACTTAGACTTGTGGGCGATTGCATCACTTCTCAATTTGCCGATTTTACTATTTTCGCATAATCCATTGAAAACTCTGGGTTTATCTGTGAATTGGGTCATTCTTGGTGGAAAGACAATGGTTGACAATTATTATTGTATTCGCAGCCCAACCAATACCCGCACATTCCCAGAATATCATTTGATTACTCCTGCGCACAAGTTGATGGAACTGAACGGATTTGAACAAATGATTAATAACCCCGAATATGCCGAAAACAATCTAGACTTTGGAACATATCTGAACACGCACAATCTTCGGATTAACGAATAGAGTGTTTGACTAATATAAATGATAAAATATTGTTATGTTATCATTATTGGTATTCGGCTCGATTAAAATTACAAGAGCCTGAAAGTAATGTAGAATATTCTACGTCGCCGGCAATTCGTTTCATATACATATATGAAGGTAAAGCGTATTATCATCCGAGCGAAGAAATCAGCAAATACAATTGTTCAAAATTTCATTGGTAGACAAGAATAGTTTCCCCCGATAATATATATATATGGCAGCGACACATAAGAACAAACAAACCAAACACGGAAGTAAAAGGAAATTTAGGAAAGTAACGAAAAAAGGCACACAGAACAAGCGAAAGAGACGAACAATAAAGAAGCACGGAGGAAGTACGAATAGCCCCGAGAAAGATGAATTATTAATGAAATTGATGCATCCTAAACCGTTAAATTCGCTGAGACGCGCCTTTACAAAAATAGATGCTGAAACAATCAGAAATATGACACAGGAAGAGCGCGAAGCGACCTATAACAATTGGCGTAATGTAGAGGCAGAGACTAGAAAAAGACTGCGAATAATCAAACGAGAGAACATAGGTGAGAACGAATCGGTAAAGCGTCAGAAAATCGGCGAAACGGATGAAATGTCAGAGGTCTATTATGACAACGGCGACAAACCATTTAACCCATATAGTCCAGATGATCCACTGAATGATCTTCCAACGACGGAGAACTGGGATATCGAGCAAATGCCGAAAAAGAGAGCGCGCGAGACCACAATGGCGGTTCAATCGAAACCCATAAAGAATATGTGGATACCACCAATGGTGCATTCTGCGGAACAAGGAGAATTTGACGCATCCATGCCATACGACCCATTAAACGATTTACAAGAGACCGCGAATTGGGAAAACGAAGTACCGAACCAAGAGCCGGATGTAGTTGAAGACTTAGACGAAGACCTAATGATAGAAGGAATAGACATGGACGAAGATAAGTAAATATCTTAGAATAAGATGAAAATGATAAAATATTGTTATGTTATCATTTTGTGCAATTGTAAATTCATTTCCGGGTTATCGGAATTGAACCGATGACCAATAGATACCTATCGTAAAAACCACTACAGTCTATTGCTCTACCAACTGAGCTAAACCCGGATTTATTTTCCCCCACCCCACAATATAACATTGCGCTCTTTTTATATACTTTTATCGTGCCAACAATTATTTGATCTAGAACATAAATTCATATTTTGCTTGTGGAAATAAACATATTTTCCCCCATTCTTCATCGTCCTCGTAGCGATTTTCATATGGCAATTGTTCATAATCCTTTACTAATCTCTTACCTATATAAATAGTCGGCGGTTTCTCAAATTTCACATAATATTCTTCAATAATGCGCGAACAATGCGATGGTATAATAACAATCACCGAGTTTTCTTTTTCTTCGAAGACTTTGACGTCTCTCTCTTCTTTTTCGTCCTCGTACTCAATTATCATATCAATCTTGTTGTTTTCACGGCGAATTATCATATCCATATCTTCTTCCTCAGATACAATTATCATATCATCAATATTATTTTCCATATGATTATATTATGTATGTCGTTACATCTTTATACACTTTTGCTGTGCACATAAAAAAGATTTTTATAATTTATTCTATTATGCTGATTAAATTATAATATTTTTATTTTGTTTTAGAACCCCGCATCGTATCCATCATCATCACACGTATTGGTATTGTGCGAGTTCAATGTCTCCAAATTATTGCGGATAACCAATTTATTCAATGAGCACGCATCTGTCGGGTCAGCAATTGCACCAAACATTTTTTCTATATCTTGTCTATTATTCTTGGTGCTTACTTCCACATCTTCCATATTCTTCATCTGATCCATATCAAGAACCACTTGGAACGATCCCGTTCCGAACACACCCATTTGACCCATCATCACATTCGCAGATACACCACGCATATGATCAAAGTCCGCGTGTCTGGATGCATTCAATAGCACTTCTGTGTGCACTTCAAAAGTTGATTTGGCAATTGGTCCAATATCGTCATTCAAGATACCCGATCTGAATATTGCCACCATATTTTCAGTAGATGTCATTCGGTCACACAACAAACTGAGATGATGGTAATTGATATAGACATCGGCAAACTCCATCACTTCTACCAATTCGTTGTACAGAACTTGACGAGCTGCCTCAATGCCCAATACAGTATATGTTTCGTGGATATCATTACAGAACGTGCGGTTTGCATCAATGAAATCTATCGCCAACATTTCCATCAAATTAGAACCAGTCGTATCCATAATCCAAATGTCCTTGCGAACATACTTGCCGTCTTCCTTGATGACATAGTTTTGTAATTTGCGGGGCAAGACATTTGTAATTCCGTTAATGCCACGCAGCACAATATTATTCAACAAGTTTTCTTGGAAGTTTCGTAACATATAAATATCATCCGATTGGTCAAGAGCATTCGGCACACCACGCACCTTCTTTCCCTTGTTCATTATCTTCTCGTTTAGACGGATACGGAATATCAAATTGTTCGCATTGTAATCCGCATATACGCAAGAGATGTCGTCGCCGTGACTAGAATTAATGGCAAAATGCACATCGTCCATCGTGATATTCTTCTCTAACATTGTTTCCATATTCATTTCAATGCGAATAATCCACTTGGACTTTGACTGAGTTGCATCCGCACTCTCGTCTTCCATACATTCCTTGACCATATTTTCAAATTCGTAATACTGCTCGACTAAGACCTTATCCTCCAAAATGTTGGTGGATTTATCAGATGGGTCAAAGCAGATTTGCACGGATTTTACCACATCCACTAGACGGGTGTGCTCCAACATATTTGCAAATTGGCTGGCGCGATCCTTGTTTTGTTCGTCAATTTCGTTCATATGAATAGTTAATGACGGGTTCTTAGGATTTTTCGTGAGACGCAGGATTTCTTCAATTCTTGGCACACCACGAGTAACGTTAGACTTGCTAGACACACCAGACAAATGGAATGTGTTTAGTGTTAATTGTGTGGTAGGTTCACCAATAGATTGTCCTGCAACAACGCCCACCATTTCTCCTGGATGAACAAGGGCTTGCTTGTACTTTAACACGATTGTCTCCAACAGAAGCACTAATGCTGCACGATGGAACCGCTTATTTACTAGCAAATCCTTTGGCGTTAAATAGAAGTAATACAACGTCTCAAATAGTTGGGTCGGCTTCACAAACGTCATTTTATTCAGTTTATTGAAATATTCTTCAATCAAGTCAAATGCTTCTAGTGGAGTAATGTCCACAATTGTAGATGAATTCAAATATAACTGACCTTGAATGTTTGCGATTGCGCTTTGGAATGAGACGGGCAATCTAACACCATTGTCGTTTTTATTGTGAAATACTGACTTGACGATGGTGTCGCGAGCAGCCAAGAGCTTCTCGATGTATTTTGCACATCTAGCCTTCGTGTCCGCACGTTGCTTCTTAATACGGGTAGATGCGCCCTTGCTGTATACATTGATCGTCTCGGTAGTTTGGTCATTTACTCCAATCATATCATAGTGGAGGTAAATTTCCTCGGTGCTCATTCCGACCAATGGAATAGTTTGATTTTCGGTTTTGGTTGATTCAAAACCGTCATCTCCATACGCAAACTGCACGATCTTGCCCTTGTTATTTCTAACGGTCATATCATACTCCACTTTCAAGTCTTCCAACCCCTTAATTAGTCGTCGTTGGATATAACCAGTCTGTGATGTCTTGACTGCTGTATCAATAAGACCGATACGACCACCCATAGCGTGGAAGAAGAGTTCGGGGGCAGTTAGACCAGAAATGTATGAATTTTCAATAAATCCACGTGCACCAGGCGAATCGTCAAACTTATTGAAATGTGGCAACGTTCGGTCGTCAAACCCATATTGAATACGTTGACCGTCAATGTTCGTCTGTCCCAAACACGAAATCATCTGGGAGATATTGATTAATGTCCCCTTTGACCCAGAATTTACAATCATAAGGAAACGGTTGTCCTTGCTGAGTGATTTACGACTGATCTTACCGGCTTGGTTGGTTGCCTCGTTGAGAATATTATTTACATTTGTTTCAAACTCCGCATAATTGGTTGCAGATGTGTTGTTTTCAAATGTTCCCAGATGCACGCGTTCAATCAGCGACTGTACTTCCTGTTTCTGTTTTGCTATTTCTTGGATGATACGATCTTGCGTTTGGCGATTTGCAACCAAATCGCTGATGCCTACACTGAATGAACTGGATTTCATATATTCAGTTACAATGTTTTGCATATCATCAATAAAGTCGCACGCTTGTCTATTTCCGAAATCGTTGTATGCTCTGTGAATGATACCTTTGCTCGCAGAACTCAATACAGACTTTTCAATTTGACCACGAATGTACTTTCCATTTCGGATTTCTAGAACATTGTTTGATGTGGCATAATCTTCGTCGTCCTCGTCAAACAACTTTGTCTTGTATTTCATAGTTAGCGGTGGTAAGATTTGAGAGATTACATCAAAATTGGATATCTTTCCATCCTTTCCAGACGATGCTTCGCGTAAGGCGTTTACATTCACCTTCGGAAACATCATCAACAAATTCATCGCATCACGCGGCGTGAAACTAATGTTCGGACGCGTAATACGATACGACCCCAGCAACGAATCTTGGTAGATACCAATAAGTGGGGCGTTCGCCGACGGACTAATCATCTGGTACGGGATTGCCGCTAGATGTCTTAACTCCGTTTCTGCCAGCACATTTTGTGGGCAATGCATATTCATTTCCGATGTTATTTGACTGCATTTATGCAGCCAAATACCCCAAAGTCTCCTAAGGGGGCGGACTATACCTTGTGCCTTATCAGGTTGGTTAAACCTTCATTTAAGACCCGTAACCGTCTAGTCTCTGAACCTTCTCCATATCCTATCATAGCGGACTTAGGAGCTTGGCTGCGGATTGTCTAATCCCAAGACGTTTTTACCATTGGGTTCGGCGATTAACCGAGTTCCCCTATTATGTTTCCATTATAGGGTGGTAGTCTTGGGCTCTAAAGAGTTTCCCGTCAATTTGGTCACGTAGCCACTTTTAAATAAATGACTAGATGATTATATTAGTAGAATGTACCTATGCGAAATACATTTACCAGTAGATCTTACACTGTTTTCCCTACTAAGTATATCTACAACTTAGCAGGCAGTCACCTGTTCGGGACAAAATTTATCCCCATCAAACGGTTGTTCCCTATGGTTTCCCATAAGGCCGGACTGTATCTTAAGCAAGTTCAAGATGGTTAATCTATCAATACTCACCCACTCCCGTTCAGTCTCTGAACGCCTGCCATATCCTATCATAACGGACTTAGACAGTAACGCTGCTGATTGCCCAATCCACGACATTATTACCATTGGGTACGGCTATTAACCGTGTTCCCCTTATAATGTTTCCATTACAGGGTGGTAGTCGAGGCTCTAAGGGGTTTCCAGAACAACAAGGAATGTTGCAGCCAAGTTCTAAATAGAACTGACCACTAGGGGGTAGCACCCTTTTAAGGCCCCCTGTTGCCGACGTTGATGATTATTGTTTGGAACAATCTTGACTGCATATATGCAGCCAATTTTT
>Ga0078894_10002220_pt1 | contig 14645 bp, 16 predicted proteins | sample LauGreSu1BDMLBSD_2_FD_67506 | JGI IMG/M metagenome (GOLD analysis project Ga0078894, IMG submission 67506) | Freshwater lake microbial communities from Lake Michigan, USA - Su13.BD.MLB.SD (version 4) (version 4) | ecosystem: Environmental > Aquatic > Freshwater > Lake | place: Lake Michigan... | reverse complement strand
TTTTTATTATGAAGAAAAATTTCATACAGATACATGGCTTAATAGAGGCATTCCTTTGAATGTTATTGGAATATATTGTTGTCTCCGCAAATACGGGTGCTTCTCAGGGGATCTTAATCCTTAGTTTCCATCCCTTAAACTCTTCTCCACACCTCTCGTAATTGCTTTGCGTCATCCCATGCCATAACCGACTCAGGAGTAAATCCTGGAGCAAGTACAACTTCAAGAAGTTCTTCCTTTACCTTCTCCAACTTCTTTTCAGTGTCCTTCTTCCACCGAGTCAACCACCAACTACATAAGTTGTCTACTACTCCTTGAGGCACTCCATACTCCTTCTCTATATTGTCTGGATTCACCGTCATACAATATCTTAGCGCCCAGTTTTTTGAAAGATCAAACCCTGTAGAGCAAAGATACCTATACCCTTCAGACCAATCATTCACCTCCCTTACATCAGCCAGACGTTTGAAATAACACCTGACTGCTAATCCAAAGTATTCTAGATCGTCATTTCTACAGCATAAGCGCACAGTATCTTGATTTGAGATATAAACAGGTCCAATACTCATAGACCACTTCCACAGAGTCATAAATACTTCTTCCCAGAACTTTATACTTGGAACCCATGTTAAACTAAACTCTTCGATATACTTGGCACAAAGTACCATGAACATGGCATAGTGCCTTCCTGATAATCCTACGAATACTTTGAATTTATCTTGAGTTGGTACAATTAACTTATGTTGTAGACATCTCTCAATGTATAACCTACGAGAAGAACTAAATTCAAGACGACTCAAGTAACAAATCACACGATCCCCTTCATGCCAAGGGAAGGGTTTAATCACTGTAAACCATCTCTGTAGCTGAGTCTCTTTATTATCAAAGAAGTTCTTATGACTTTTACACGTGTACCTGTATGTAATTACCTCCGTACCGTCGGTATCAGTTGTCCTTGATAAGATACTCGCATTGTTCCTACATGGCTTCGTAGATCGAATTCCACCCGTCAATGCGAAACAGCGTGACATATTTATCTGAAGTGTTAAAGGGGGCTTATGTAAACATACGCTTTTTCCGGTCAAATTTTTACACATGTAAATCAGATGCTGTTTCCAATTAGTTTTTGTATTCCAAAGTCTAAAATAGTAACAACTGTGCCTGAGAAAGAACAAGAGATTGCTAAAGTAGGTATTGGGTGGCATGGAGCATCTTACACATTTACAGAAGAATCAGAATACTACAAAGAATATCAGAAGAGTTGGTATGGAATAACAAAGAAAAAGGGTGGATGGGATTGTATGCGGCATTATGAAATCTTAGCCCAGGGCTGTATCCCCCAATTTGAAGACCTTTCTAATTGTCCACAAACCATTATGACTCACTTTCCTAAAGATCTTGTTCTTAATGCGTCTAAAGATAAAGAAACAATTCAAAAACTTCTTGAATACACAAGAAAGTACTTGACAACAGAAGCAATGGCTTCTTATGTCCTTGAAAAAATTCCAACCAAAAATGTAAGGAGAGTTCTCTTCATAAGTGGAGAAACGTCTCTAGATTATCAAAGGTGTCTCCTTTTACATGGATTCAAAGAACTGTTTGGCCCTAATTGTCATGATATTTATTGTATTGATCATATCTACTCTTCTTTCACAAATAAGAAAGGTCTTTATGGGAGAGGTATGACATATGCTTGTAATCTTGATAAACAAAAGTACAGAAATGAAAGTTTAGACTCTACTTTAATTCAAGATATACAAGGACATTGGTACGACATAGTTATTTACGGAAGTATGACAAGGCCTCCACTTTTACACTGGGATCTCGTAAATAGAGTTTACAAAAAAGAAGATATAGTTATGATTTGTGGAGAAGATGTACCAGCATACCATATTGATAGTATAATACAAAGATCAAATGAGGGACATCCAGTCTTTGTAAGAGAACTTGATCCTAAGTACTTGGAGGAGATCAAACAATAGAGTCAAACCTCTTAGTCTTGCTGTTCCACTCGTAGTTCATCCAAAGGCGTTCAGATATAGACCATTTTGTAAGACCATTTGGACTTTGCATGCTCAGAGACATCCATGGATTAATCTGTTTTTCTTTGTTTGTAGTCTTGCGAATATATGCCTTTAACACACTACGTGGGCTACCAATTAGAATTGTTCCATCAGAACAAGTTACCTGGATATGAGCAATTCCATCTCGCCTATATACGAGGTTAAAGACCTGTACAGACTGTCCACCCTTGATGTAGAAGAATGGATGTCCTTCTTCTAAATCAAGAGTCTTACACCAACGAGTGAAGTCCTTCTTCGTACCACCAATACTAGTTGTATTAGTCTCAGTGTGCTCATCATCTTCTACAGCTTCCCACTTGGGCTCCGCAAGCTGAATTGGGCTATGTGTTAGAGGAGGTTGTTGGGTAGAACTGGGACATGTCTCTTCAAGGTCAGGCATCCCTTGAAGTTCTTCTTCGCTTGTTGATTCTCCCTCATGTGGTGGGTCAACTTCAGCTGAGGGAGTTGGAGCACCTTCATCTATCAGTGGAAGAACCTCTTTTACAGAATCTTCCAGGAGATCTTTCACAACCTTCTTGATGTCTACTTCATACCTACGTCCTTGAAACTGCTTGGCAATTTCAAGGAGGTGGATAGCCTGGTAAATCTGGTTCTGTAGAGAATCCATTGAGTTCTTAGGACTGGTGCTGGGACTTTCTGGATACTGTGTAAAAAGGGTGTTCAACTTTCGGACTTGAAAAAATTGGGATTTTTTCGAATTGGCGTGTTCATCAGGCTTTCTTTCATTAAATGGCATCAATGTCCAGCTCATCTTCCCAGCTGTTCGGAACAGGCGCAGTGGTCTTCTTACCCTCGCTGTAGTCAAATGCCTCCTCAGTCTCCCCTGCTGTGGTAGGGACAGTGGCAGCAGTAGAGGCAAGCAGAGGAGGAGCAAGTGAGACCACCTTCTTCTTTGACTTACGCTTCATGGTATTACCGTCCTCCTCATCATCGAGTGGATCAGCAGAAGCCTTGGCGTACTCGGTGGCCTCGAGGTGCTCCTTCACGAGGATCTTGCCTGCTGCCGCTGAACCAGTAGCTGCTGCCGCTGCGTTGCCCGTGGTATGCTTCTTCTTTTTCTTGGTAGCATTCGAATTTCCAAGTAGCCCAACGTCCTCCTCAAAATCACTATCGGCCCAGTCACTCTCAGCATCATAGTCAAAGAGGTCATCAGTAGCGTCTGACTCCTCAATGCCTCGGTAGACTGAGCGGTGCATCTTCCCTGCCCTGTAGAGCACCTGGGCATCCTTCTTGGACAGCTTCCCTACAATGTCCACAATGAGGCGGCGACCACGGGCCTTTGCGTCACCGAGGCTCTCCAGGCCCTCAATCAGCACCACATCGCCTGCTGACATGAAGAGACGGACCTTGCCTCCACTATGAAATGTGCCACAGGGACTACCCAGTACATCGGTGATAGGCTTGGTGCCGTCGTGAATGATGAGCTGGAAATAAGAACCCATGTTCTTCTCGATGCGGGCAAACACGCCAGGGCGGCTGCCATTCAGCACAGCAGTAATGTTGCGATCACTCTTGGCAGAAGCGGCAACTGCCTTGCGACCAGTGCGCTTCTGAGTGTTCTTGAGGCCAGGCATTTTGAGCGGTTGGGTGAAGAAGATTAGGGTGGGGACTTATGTTAAAGGGTAGGTTTGGTAGGTTCAATTTTTGGGAAAAAATAATTTAACCTTTGTATTTCACCTATTTAATGGTATCACATAATGTCAATTGCTTCTATTCCAAATTTTTCAATGAACTTCTCGACCCGCTTTGGGTGATAGACTGCCATACAGATCTCCTCTCGTGTAATCTTGGAAGCGTTGCGCCGACGAATGGATTCTGTAACTCGTATGTTGGTGTACATTGCTGCTTTATTGGTCTTATCAAACGGCTCATTTCTGTAGCGACAGTTGGCAATGAGTCCGTCAATACCGAGTCTGGGACAGTTACCAATAGAGATTTGAAGCTGAGAAAACTCTGGAATCTCAGGAATCTCCTCCAAATCTGGACAATGGAGGATGGTGATTCCCCGCAGGTTTACAGGGAGGCGTGGAAGACGACGCAGTCCCTTCACAGCAACAATCTCAATGTAGCTACAATTGGCAGGGAAGTACTTGAGTTCTCCCGTAAAGTTGCTGTTTAGCCTAAAGGTCTTGAGATCGTAGCCATGCTCGTCGATAAACCGTGTAGTATCATTGTCCCACGCACGGATGGGACAATCGATAGGGGAAGGGAAATAAGAGCTCTCCATTGTTTCTTGTGAGTGAAGTGGTGAGTAGAGGGGGTACTCCTGTGGCTAGTATAGGTAAAAATCAATTTTTTAATTATGTGTTAAAGGGGTTAGTTTACTGATTCACTGACCTACTGAAGTATACCCGCACCGATACACGGGGGAACAAGCTATCAAATAGAGCAGCCAGTGGGCGAGTGATGAGGGGCGTACCCAAGAAGACAATACAGTTGAAGGTGTCTTCTGTAGCAACCCCATCGTTTAACCAGAGGAACCCTCCACGCCACCAGTTCTTCACCGTATCAAACTCTACTCTGTCGATTATGTAAGAGGGGCCAAGTGTTGTCCCCAGGTAGGACTTGAGGTAGGCTTCTATCTCTCTTTGCTGGATGCGGGTTGGGTACCCCCATGTACGAATCTTGAGGCGGAACGCCTCCCTTGGCTCTCCCCTCACCTTGAAAGTACCCTGGAGGCGGACCGTGTTTCCAGACCCCTTGATCTTGCCCGAGAGAACAGCAATGAGCTGTGCCTTCAGATGGTCCATAAACCTCCTGTCATGCTGGTCTTGCTTTTTCTTGAGTTCTGCCTCAGCGGCCTGCTTATTTTTCTCCATGATTGAAACCTCAAGGCTCAGGCGGTCAAGTGTGTGTGTAATAGAGGGTGCTGTCATTTTGCTGGTGGAGGGATTGATTATGTCCCGCCCTGTAGTGGACTGGTAATTCAAAGGAAAGTGGTATACCTTCAAATTTTTTCAGTAGGAATCACGTCTAAAGATTTTCTGCGTTTACCACTTGAGCACTTGATTTATGAAACAATCAAGTATAAGTAGTTTTTTCAAACCCCTAGAGAAAGAATCTAACAGGGCAGGAGGACATTCTATACATACCGCAACTGAAGGAAAGTCGGCAAAAGAATGCTTGGAACCTCTTTTTACACGGCCCATTCCAGACTCTCCTCGATACAAGAAGCAGCTTGAGGATGAATATGAACTTATTGATAAAAATAATTTTACTCAAGTGTTTCTTCAAGTTCGTACAATCTTAGAACTTATTGATGAATTAAGCAAAGAAACTGATAAACCTATTCCACATATTATAAGAGGATCGGCTGGGAGTAGTCTAGTCTGTTATCTCCTTGGTATTACCCAGATAGATCCCCTTTTACATGGTATTCAGCTCGCCAGGTTTATGAACAGTAAACGCAAAGACATTCCTGATATAGATATTGATGTTCCATACAATCGCAGAGAAGAAATCTATGGACGAATTGCTAAGACATGGCCTGGTATGGTAGCAAGAATTAGCAACTATTGTATGTGGAGTTCCAAGACAGCCCTGAGGGAAAGTGTAAAAGAGATATTGAAGGAAAAGGGTGAAAATATACCAGCTGCCCTTAATCGTAAGCACTATAAACTTGAGAAGATTCTGGAAGATGAAAAGGATATTTCACTTGCCAGGAAATTGGCTGATCAAAAGAAGGGCACTTTGAAAAATTACAGTAAACATTGTGGAGGCATTGTTATCTTTGAAGAAGAAGGACAAGTCCCAGAAGAATTAGTTTTACAAAAGATTGAAGCAAATAAAACTCCACTTGTACAAATTAACTTGAATAAAGATGATACAGAGAAACAGGGATTTATCAAGATAGATCTGTTAAGTAACAGGGGTTTAGCTCAACTCGCAGATATCTGCCCAGATCGCCCTTTAACATGGTATCCAGTAAGAGATAGTGCAACAGAGAGGATCTTTGAAAAAGGGTGGAACTTGGGAATTACCTTTGGAGAGTCAAGGGGTATGAGAAAACTCTTTATGGAGATGAAACCACGCAATATAAATGATATTGCGGTCGCCTTGGCTCTCATTCGTCCTGCTGCAGCCGCTGAAGGCCGAAAGCAGGAATTTCTTGAGAAATGGAAACTTGGCAAAGGGGAGGATTCTGCTCTTCTTCGGCCAATTATCTATGATGATGATGCCATTCATAAGATTAGTCTTGCCCTTTCTTGTAGTTCAGGGGAAGCAGACACATGGAGGAAAGCTTTTGCCAATGGGAATGCGAGGGCCAGGATTGACTTTCGACTACGTATGTTAGAGGCTGGGCACAGTCAAGATACTGTGGATCAAGTAGTAGATGACTTGAACCAACTCATTTACTACAGTTTCTGTAAATCACATGCTATTTCATATGCTCAACTAGTCTGGGCACTCGCATACTGGAAAGCACATCGTGTGCATGAATTCTGGACATCTGCTATAAATCATTGTCATAGTGAATATCGCAAATGGGTACACTATAGAGAAGCAAGGTGTTCAGGTCTTCTCTTAAGTAGAAGTGCTGCTCCATATAAACTAGGAAAACGAGATGGAACTCCTGCACTGATTAGTGTAAAAGGGGAACAAGGGGTTTTAGTTGATCCATCACCCTCAAAGGAACTCAGTGATCTGGGATATTGGACAAGCCCTGGCTTTCTTCCAACATGTGGTCTCTGGATGGATAAACAAATGCGCCTTGATGGCAAGAAAACTTGTAAATTTCGAGGACTAATTGCTTCTGCTCGCACTGTAAGTCGTGATTGGGGGGAATGTACCCTTATCTGCCTTGGTATCGCAAACAGAGAATATATTGATCTTATTATACCAAATTCGAAACGGAATGATTTATTCAGATGGGCTGTGTTAGAGGGGACTGGGATTATGAAAAAGGAGGGCTCAGTAGAGGTATTGAAAATTCACGGGGTAAGTATTAGCAAATGTAGGGAATCATAGTTAACAGTCTTCGAATACACTATCATCAAAGGCATTTCGATTTACATTTGGGAGAAACTGGGAATTCTTGTGTATTAGTATTGTATCATGCTTTCTTGTTAGAATATAATACCCCTTTTCTCTTAGATATTGAATTATAGGTTCAGCTGCATCCTCATAATTACATTCCATACATATAACATCAATGAACACGGTGTCAAAGGGGATTGAATGTATAACATTAGCTTCTCCACCTTCAACGTCAAGCGATAAGAAATGAATGTGCTTTACATTGTACTTTTCACATATACTTTTTACAGTCATTGTAGGTACCTTTATAATTTTAGTGGATCCACCTACTTGGCTTATCTCCCTTCTAATTCTTTCCCTATGATCATCATTAAAATTGTTTACCAAACCAGAGAGCATTTCTGTGGAACCAGTACACTGTAAAAAAGTAGATGTTCCATCTTTTTTATCAACCGCCGCATTAATGTTAATACAATTTGGTCTATTTTGAGCAAGGAGTTCAAAAACAGATGGAATAGGTTCTACATTAATTCCAGTCCAATCTTTGTATATCTTGTAATGAAGAGTATTATTAAATGTTTTTCCATCATGAGCACCGATATCTAGGAAAAACCCACCCTCAAAATCTTTAAAAATTTCATTACTTGTTACTTTATCTTGATCAAACTGACTAAAATACTCCATTCTATAGAGTATGTATTGTTGTATAGGAGAAAATAGCCGCAAAGTGATCAAGTAGTCAAAGGTTCTTGGCCAGCAGGAACTGGACTTATTCTATGAAGTATTCTGCGACAGGGGCAAACCAAGCCAACCCAGCAACATAGCATGCCAGTAATAAAAATTCCTCCAACTCCCAGGAGTGTTTTAACTTCTTGTGTTATCATGGTATTTTGACGATTTGATGTAAGAGGGGGTTTGTATTTAGATGTGGTCGGCTTCGTCCTCCAGCTTAGCCTTCAGGTGGGCCAGCTCAAAGTCCATGCTGCCAGTGCGGGGAGTGCCGGTGTGGATCTCCATGTTGCGCAGTTCAGCGGAGGCCTTGTTGATGGCAGCGATAGTGCGATCCTGGAGTGCCTTATTCACGATCTCCCACATCTTGGTGTGAATGTCCCACTTCAGGCGGTCGACAAAGCCCTGGCGGCAACCAGAGCAGATGGGGGCGAATGTGGAGTAGTTGCCATTTACATCCTGGCTGTAGCTGAGACCCACGTTGCGACCACTAGGGCGGTGGAGTTTACATAGGTAGCGGGAGTGGGGGTCGAGCTGCCGCAGACGCTCAAGCAGCTCAGGAGGCTGGTTGTTGATGGGGATGTCGTCTAGCTGGTACTCGATCTGGCGGATCTGGCGCTTGATCTCGGCCACTGCGTCGGCCCCATCAGTCCCCTGACGAGGAAGCGGGGGAGCTGCTGCACCGCCGGCCACTGCCTCCAAAGAAGGCTGGCGAGGCAGAGGGGGCGGGCCAGCAGCCACATCCTCAAAGTCCAGCTGGCGAGCAGTGGTATCTGCTAGCGAAGCAGTGCGAGTGAGTGTGGCGGGACGGGCAGGCGCATCAGGGGCAACCAGCGTATTGCTGCGAGGACGCTGAGGCGTGACCAGGGCATCGCTACAGTCACGCCAGACTGGAGGGATGATACCACCGCTGGCATCAAAGGCACTGGAACTAGGGGCAAGGCTCGCCATATTGATCTTGTTGGTGAAGCTGAAATGCTAAGCAAAGTGGCCTGTGAGTGGGGAGGGGGACTTATGGCTGGTGGGGTTGCTGGGTTTCAATTTTTAGCGAAAAAATGTATTTGCCTTTAATCTTTTTCACTTTTGAATCTTGTCACTTTTGCTTAGCCTGGAGGGTATGTCTGGCACAGCTCTGTCCAGATCTCATCCGTCAGGCACTTACTGGGTGCTCCGTAGATCATGAGGAGGTTGTGGAGCTGGGTCCGAGTGATGGTTGCCTTACCCAGGACGGGCCCCAAAAGCCCCCAGTAGTAGTCGCTTGAAGGACTTTGGAAGGTCTTGAGTCGCTTGTAGATGGCATTTAGGTCTGTGTAAGAGAGGGTGATGGTGCGCTTGTTGGCCACGTCGGCCTGGTGTTCAGCGACGGGGCCGCCGAACTTGACAAGCTCCCCTGCTTCCACGCCGTCATTGTGGCCAGTGGTCCAATTACACATGGGACAATTGGTCCACTCTGAACTACTGAAGTACATGTGGCCGTGCTGGTTCACAGGACAGAGTGCTCCAGCCCTGGCCTCGGCTGCCTCGGCAAGGCGCTCCTCCTCATAAGGGTCTGGACCCTCGGGACGCTGACGGGCCATAGGGGCTGGAGGCAGAGGAACATGATCAAGGCTGGAGGACCGAGACCGAGGAGGGGTAGGCAGGGCAGGACCAGGAAGCTCCATTGTAGCTGAGGGAGTTGGTGTGGGGGACTGTGGCTGGTGCGAAGGGGTGCGGGCTTCAATTTTAAAAAATTAGATTTGGCTTTTTGTCTTTTTATCTATTAAGTTTAACTTACGGGTGGCTGATGAAGCGGTGCGTAGACGGGGTGATACGGGCGAGCACCCAAGGCCTTCAGGGCAGCATCCAGATCATCCAGCTCAGGCTCCTGGATGACTTCTGGTGCAGCGGTAGGTGGGGTGGGCGGCTGATCCAGAGGAGCCGGATCTGGCACAGAGAGTCCCAGCGCCTCCTGCTGCTTCCTCTTAGCCTGGCGTTGAACTCCACAGCCCATACAGAGGTCAGGAGGAGAACCCTTGGCACACACGCATTCCCAGTACTCCGTGGGAATGCCCTGGACCAGAGCAAGGCGCTCGATGTCGGCCCTGAACTGGGCGGTCCAGGTATCGATCTCCTCTTGCTTGTCCGTAAGCTGCGTGGGCCAGAAGGTACCTAGGGGTCGCCAGCCACAGGCGTGGGCCTGCTCAGGGAAGTGCGGCGGGTCGCCGTTATGGAGATGGACCCGCCACTCTCCACGCCACTCCAGCCCCCTCTCACCAGGCGCAGGGCGCAGGAGAGCATGGGCAGCAGGGGGTTCACAAAGCGTGTTGTTGGCGCAGCGGTGAGGACGGGGGTCAATGATCCATCCCTCCTGGAGTTCGCCACCACTGCGCTTCACAGTGTAAGACTGGTTCCAGTAGGGAAGACTGGACAGATCCACGCACTTGCTGAGAGGGACAGAGGTAGTGACACCCATCTTGACTTTCTGGATACAACGAATACAGATTGCGAGTGTAGCGGGGTTGGGGGGACTTGTGTAAAAGGGGTTGGTTGGGTTCAATTTTATAGCAAAAATTAGTTTCTTTCTTTTTCTTTCTTTGAATTCATAATGGGTTATTATTTAGGAAGCAGGCACAGGCAGTCCCTGGGCCACTGCGAGGCGCTCAATGTCTCCCCTGAGCTTGACAGTCCAGGCCTTGATCTCATCCTCCTTGTCAGTCAGCTGAGTCGGCCAGAAGGTGCCGAGGGGCCGCCAGCCGCAGGCGTGCTCATCTCCTGGGACATGAGTGGGCAAGCCATTGTGGAGGTGAACTCGCCAGCCGGCAGAGAGACCCTTGGGTCGCTTGGGAGCAGGATCCTGAAAGGCGTGAGCAGCGGGGGGCTCACAGCCCTCATTGTTGGGGCAGCTGTGAGGGCGGAGGTCAATGATCCAACCATCCTCGATGAATCCACCACTGCGCACCACTGTGTAGGACTGGTTCCAGTAGGGGAGACTGGAGAGGTCTACACAGCTGCTGAGCTTGATAAGACGAGGGTCTGCCATCTTTAATTGCTTACCTTGATTGCTTGACTGGTGGGACTGGTGGGAAGGGGGACTGGTGTAAAAGGGTGGTGTGTGGATGTTCAATTTTTAATAGGTTACTATCAAAAATTGGATGTTACAGTTTTTTATTTTTTGATGAATTGAGATTAGCGGCTGAGGTCCACCACATGGTCACGGTTGTTCAAGGCCACATAGCTGGGACCCCACATGACTGAACTGCTAAGCTTCTGGATCTTAGCATCCTTGGCCTTGATGACATCAGGCAGGTTGTCGCTCCAGGGATCCAGGCCGGCCTCACGGTAATCCTTCACAAAGTCATCCACCTCCTTTTTTAGCAGGTAGACCTCCTGCTGGGCGGCCGTCAGCTCCTCGGCCTGCCGCTTGTTCTCGGCCTCCAGCTTGGTGATCAGGCGGTCCTGGATGGCCTTCTCACCCTCCAGCTTCTTGAACTTCTCCATATGCTCATTGAAGTCATCCAAGAGATTTGCGATATGGTCCTCGTCCTTGTGTAGACGCTCATGGAGGACGTTGATGACACCTGTGCTGAGCTCACCAGCCTGCTCGAGGTCCTGGAGTCGCTCAGCCTGGCGCTTGTTCTCTGCCTCGAGCTTGGTGATGAGGCGGTCCTGGGTGGCCTTCTCGCCCTCCAGCTTCTTGAACTCCTGGATGTGCTGGTGATACTCGTCCTGGAGCTCGGCCAGGTAGTCCTCGTCCTTGGTCAGGCGAGCACGGAGGTTGTTGATGATGCCGGTGCTGAGCTCACCTGCCCGCTCGATGTCGTGGAGACGCTCGGCCTTGAGCGCAAGCTCTTCCTCTAGCACAGTACAGTACTCGGGCAGGTTGTTCAGAGCCACGGCTCGCATCTTGCGCATACAGAAGTCAGGGCTGAGCTTGTTGCGCATGAGCAGGTCCATCTCATCTGCCAGCTCAATCATCTTGGCATTGAAGTCCATTTTGCGTGAGTTAGAGGGGTTGGTGTGGTGGGATTGTGGGGACACTAAAAATGTTTTTTAGTTTGAGTTCAATTTTTAGTGGCGGACCATTGGTCCGTGTAGCTAAAAATTGTTATAGTAATTTTTAGGATTTGAATATGAATGCCTTTGTCTTTTGTGTTAGAGGGTTTGATTGGTGGGTTAGTGTTTTACGCAGGGGGCACCACGATCACGCCGTCTGCCACAGGGGCACTCGTGATCTCGTGGCACCACTCGGACTGCTGCTGGGTGCTGAGGCATGCGGGAATGGTGCGGAAGGCCTTTGCGAGCTTGACGATGCTCTCGTCAGAGTCCAGGTTGGCGATGCCAGGCACGTAGTGGCGGGCGTAGTGGCCCATGGTCCGCAAGAAGGAGCAGAACTTGGAGATGCCCGTGAACTGGTGGCGATCGCCTGGCTTCGCCATGTTGATGTTGTTGGCAGCGATAAGCCGGCCCACCCGCTGTAGCTGCTTCTGCCAGTTCGTCAGCGGCATCTTGGGCCGCTCGGCGGCTGCGCCAGCCTCGCCAACAGGGGCGAGCAGAGAGAGGTTGATGGTGAGCTTCAGACCAGCGGCGGCGGCAGCCGCCTTGAGTGCCTCCACCTGTGCCTCAATCTGCCGCTTGGCAGCTGCCTCACGCTGGCGGGCCTCACGAACCGCCGCCCGAAGCTGGCGCAGCTTCTCCTCATCCCTCAGGCGCTGGCGGTAAAGCTCCATCCGCTCGAGCACCTGGCGGCGCTGGAACTCCTGCTTCTTGAGACGGCGCTGGTTCATGAACTGAACCCACTCCTCATCCAGCTGAATCTTCAGCTGAGCCTTGTCACGGCGGTGAGAGCGGACTAGCTCACGGTTGTCAATGTTGTAGGTGCGGCGGATCTCCTTGAAAGAAGCCATCTTAGAAGCAATTTGCGGTAAGATTGCTGGCTGATAGCTGGTAGACGGGGACTGTGTATTAGGGGTGTTGCTATTTTTTTCAATTTTTAGCGGCGAGTATCCTTTTAATTTTTGAAATAACAGTCTCTTCTTCAAGAGTATTCAGTATAGAAGTATTAAATCTGAATTCAAGATCTTCATTTTTGTAAAGTCCTTTCTTTTCCCAGAGATATACTTGGGTAATTGGTGTTAGAGGGATATTAGAGGGAAAGTACTTTGGTTCAAGAAAATTCTTTGGTTTAGGAATCCAAGAAGAATTCGAAGCTTCAGGGCCACAGTGGAGAGAATAGATCTTATGATCCCAATCTTCCTCTCTTACATCTTCACCGTGGAAATGCTTGGTTGGCAAGAAGAGTGTGTTAGAGGAGGGTGTCTTATGAGAATAGGCAATATGAGAATACTCTCTAAGACCAGGCTTCAAGCGACAACAGAGAAACCCAAATGGAATCTTCTTGACGGTTGGGCCGTACTCAGATCGAAGCAGCTTCAGAAGAGGCTGACTCAAGAAAAAGATAGAAGAATCAAGTCTCTCAAGATCTTCCATAGAGATACAGATACTTACTCTGTAACTCCCTACACTCAAGACTGGAAGAGTAGTCTTCACTGCGGTTCCCAAACTTCTTGTAAGATTGGGATTTGTGGCTGGTTCTGTGTTAAAGAGGGATGCTGAGAGATCAGAGAATAGTTCCTTGTATTGAAGAAGGCTATGTTCAAATTGAAGAGTCTCTGGGTAAGGTACAGGAAGTATCATAAGATTCTCTTGATCTGAAGAGACAGAGTTCTTGTAGACTGTGACTTGTCTGCCGTCTCTTGTGGGCGATGTAAAAAGGAGTGTATTGGTCACTGCCTGGACTGGACCTGCGATAATACACATCTTTTCAGAAGAGATGTCTGGGGTTTAGAACAAAAATGGTTTTTTGTTTTCTTTTAGAATTTCTTTGACTTGGCCTTATGAGTACTTGGATTTAGATCTTGAGCTTCCAGGCACCGGTCTCACCGTCCCAGGTGTAGCCCCAGGCGACATCATCAGAGATGGAAGTCCAGCTGCCGTCAGGGTTCTTGGCCTGCATGTACTTGGCTCCCTTCTTGTCCCAGGGGTTGCCGTTGTTGGTCTTGGTCTTCTTGGCAATGCCCGTGTCCTTCAGGTGGGCACCGAAGAGACTGGCCGCCTTTCCAGGGGTGTCGGCCTCCAGCTTCAACTCGGCGTTCTTGAGGAGGAAGCCGGCAGGAGTGGCCGTGAGTACCCACACACACTCGTGCTTGTGAGTCTCGGTCTTGAAGAGGGCACCGTCGACGAAGCCGTTGATGCGCAGCCAGGCCTGCCAGTCACGGGGCTTGGCCCGCTTCTTCTGGCTACTTGTGGTAGACTGACTGCTGCCAGCAGGAGCCTCCTCGTCTGGCACAGAATCGGCTTCTGCTGCCTGGGCCTCTGCTGCTGCAGCGGCTTGGTAGCCGAGGCCAATCTCGATGGCCACGGCATCCTGAGGGACCATAGCCGGCGCAGGAGACGAGAATCCGCCTGCCATGCCGTCCTCAGCAGGAGACGGCAGGCCGCTCTCCAGGTCGCCCAGGGTAGGGCAGCCGGCAGAGTCCAGGCGAGGACTGAAGGTAGGGCTGACCTTCATGGCCTTCAGCTGCTTCCTGAGAGCCTTGATCTGATCCTCGATCAGCTTCTGGCGGCCCAGGGCGATCAACTCCTGGTCACTCATAGTCACGTTGATGGCAGACATTTTCAGTTGACTGCCTTTTTGTCTTGCTTGCGGGTTAGCGAAGCGGCTGGTGGGGGACTTGTGTAAAAGGGTGTATAGTGGGGAATCAACTTTTTATAGGCGTGGTAGTGACTATAAAAAATAGTATTTAATGTATCAATTACCAGCTTTTCTTAGCCTGTCTTGGCCAGCACAGATGCTACCGTTCGCACAAAGGCCGGCGG
>Ga0078894_10002219_pt1 | contig 14649 bp, 10 predicted proteins | sample LauGreSu1BDMLBSD_2_FD_67506 | JGI IMG/M metagenome (GOLD analysis project Ga0078894, IMG submission 67506) | Freshwater lake microbial communities from Lake Michigan, USA - Su13.BD.MLB.SD (version 4) (version 4) | ecosystem: Environmental > Aquatic > Freshwater > Lake | place: Lake Michigan... | reverse complement strand
AGCTGTTCAAATCAATCGTGCAGCTAACTTGATCGCTCAGCGTACACGTCGTGGTGCTGGTAACTACGCTGTTGTATCTCCAACAGTATTGACATTGCTACAAAGCGCAACAACTTCTGCGTTCGCAAGAACAACAGAAGGTACTTTCGAAGCTCCTACAAACACCAAGTTTGTTGGTACATTGAACAGCGCAATGAAAGTTTATGTTAACGGTTACGCAACAACTGATAACGTTCTTATCGGTTACAAAGGTTCTAGCGAGTCTGATGCTCCAGCATTCTACTGCCCATACATTCCATTGATGAGCAGCGGTGTTGTTCTTGACCCAGCAACTTTCGAACCAGTCGTATCATTCATGACACGCTATGGTTATGTTGAGTTGACAAATACAGCTTCTTCTCTAGGTAACGCAGCTGACTACCTAGCTAAAGTTGATGTAACTTCCGCTAACCTACGTTTCGCTTAATCAGCAAGCGTATTACGCAAATCCAAAAAGGCTCTTCGGAGCCTTTTTGTTTGACTTAAATATCAGATGATAATAGAATCAGAAAAAGATTTTGAACAACTTCGAGCTCAGTTTAAACTGTGGCGCAAACGATTTCCTATGTTTAAACATGATGTACAGAGTATTGAAAAAATCATAGACGAACATATACAGGCACATAGTAAAATAATGGTGATGTATAGACAAACTAGAAGTAGAAGTTATTTAGAAAAAGCACAACAGGAAATAGATGCTATCAACAAGACCATAGCTACAGTTGAAAAAATTGAGCTAATAGCTATGCTGAGTCGCGGATAAATAAAGTATCTAGAATAGTTATGCGGTACCCGCCGCGTAGACCTAGAACGTCAACACAAGGAGAAACAAATGGGACGTCCAGTTAAAAAGGATGTAAACGGTGTTCAAGTATTTGGCACCTATGCATCAACAAATGTAGGTATTAGAGTATCAGCCAACATCGGCGGTACAATTAGAGACGATGTTTATATTGTTAAACAAAAAGGCTCTAAGTCATATCAAGTTATCGATGTATCTGACAGTGCAACCCGTCAATGTGTATTGGTTAATAAACAAGCAAACAACTTAGCCGTAGGCGAGATGGTCATGACAGGTCGTGTTGCAGCTGATAGTGATCAAGCAACTAACGCAAGAACAATTGCAAAGCTAACGAAGAGAATTGCTACTGATTTCAACGGAGCTAGATATAAATGGACGATGGCTGACGACTCATCGTCAGATGACATTTTATTAGTAGCACTATAATCTAGGATTTAACAATGGGACAGTATTTCCGAGTCAACGGTGATTATAATATTAAGTCTAAAGACGGTGGAACCATCGTCTTAGACCCCGGCACTACAGGATTAGTTTATATTCCTGGCAACTTAACAGTTGCAGGCGCAACTACTTCAGTGTCATCTACCAATCTTGAAATTGAAGATAATATTATCACCTTAAACAAAGGAGAAACCAGTTCCGGCGTAACTCTTCGATATTCCGGTATGGAAATTGACCGAGGCAGTTCGTCTAGAGCTGCTTTGGTCTTTGACGAATCTAATCCAACCGGCATTGGCGGATCAGTGGGAACATGGATGATTGCATCTGCAACTGTTCCAGGAACCACTTATGCTTTTGGTGATAGTAATTTAAAATTAAAAAGAATATTAACTGACGCCAGTGAAGACAATGGTGATTTAACACTCATTGGTACAGGCACAGGTGTTGTTAAAGTTGCAGGAACAACAAATTATCGTTTACAAGTCACCGACAACGACGATATTCCAAACAAAGATTATGTTGATTATTCTATTTTGAATAATCCAACATTCCAGATTCGTGCTCCGCAAGGACAAGACACTCGTGTAATTATTGCAGATACACAAGTAACTCCAAACAATTCATCTACTGGCGGATCTTTAGCATACTATTATACACAAACAGGATATCCGACACTCGAAAGCACTGTTGGATTTATTGTAGATGGTGTACTAGCTGCAAACATTTATGCAGATCGAGTACAACTTCAAAGATTAGAATTTGACCAAACAGAAATTTTAACAGTAGGTTCCGGTAACGACAACATAAAATTTACACCATACGGAACTGGTAAAGTTGAAGTTAACGCTTCATTACAGATAAACAACGATGTGGGCAGTCCAGGTATTGTATCAGGTAGCCATGTTATATATTCTAGAGCAGAAAGTTCTGGCAAATCAGGACTTTATTTTGTCAACACAGAAAATAATAGAGACGAACTAGTTAGTAAAAATAGAGCATTGCTGTTTAGCATTTTATTTTAAGAGAACACAAATATGATTACAGGAAGAATAGTCCCAGGAACAACAGCAACGACACCGACTACAGTTTATACTAGTAGTGGTTCAAATGCTATTACTACTATTGCATTGTGCAATACCGGAGCTCCGGACCTAGCTGATGAAACTGTTAATTCTATAGATGTTAATGTTTATCTAGTTTCACCAAACGGAACTTATGCAGACAACAGAACAGTTAACGTTGGCAGTTTGATTGTGAGTAAGTTAACTGTACCAGCAGGCGAAACAGTTTTTCTCAGCGAAGAACGAATTGTATTATCAGATACAGATTATGTAGCAGTTGGTTACAGTCCAAGTACCGGAGCCAGCACAGTCAGCAATTTATTAACAGTAACAGTGAGCACATTGTCAGTATGAAATTCCTAAAACAGAAAAATATCAGCAAATTTAGTATCAGCGATAATGCGTTGATTGCCAATCAGTATGGCCGAGCTGTTATGGATCTAACCGGAGGCCTGCGCCTTCCTAAAGGAACTACAGCACAACGTCCTCAACTTAGCAATGTTCGTACTCCAAACGGTCCTAACGGATATATTAGATATAATACAACAACTAACAGTGTTGAGGCATATGTTAACGGAGTTTGGGAAGTTGTTAGAGCCAGCGGTTCAACAGCTATTCAAGTTAGCAGACTGGCAGCTAACGGAACTGAAACTACTTTTGGTCCGTTGAACGCAGCCTATGTAACCAACTATACTGCTAGCGATTATAATATTATTGTGTTAATAGACAATGTCATGCAAATTGGAGCAAAGGTAAACTATACCGTTGTTAAAAGACAAGCGGGATCCTTTGTTTCTGTGAGTTTCAGTCCTTTTAGTGCATCGGGTCCTGGTTCATACACTGATGGAGAATATTATATTCAATTTCCAACAGCAGTTCCTGCACTTAGCGGAACAGGTGATCCAATCTATGTAACTGTGTTTTACGGTTACGGAAACTAATTATGTCACAGCTGGGTCGAATTAGTGGTCCACTACTAGATGCAAACCTAAATCGTCTTGGGGTTGATCTTACTTTTCGTAATTACAGTTCTAGTGACGACTTACTATACCTAGATGTAAACAACAACAGAATTGGTGTTAACAAAACACCAGCATCACATCGTGCAGAAATTGACGGCACAACTCGTACTACAAATTTAATTGCACCGACTTCTGGCGATATTGCAACTATCACATTAAATGGAAATACGATTTCCACAGACATTGTAAGCACTATTGTAATCCGTCCTAATCAAACTAGTCCGTTAGTAACAATGGATCACATGATTGCTGGCGATTTAGATTTCAAAGATAACATAATTAAAAATGCAGCAGTCAACGGCAGTATTTTCTTTGATCCTAACGGAACTGGAATTACTGATATAGAAAGTGGCGCAGTAGTTAATGGCGACCTTACAGTAACCGGTAACTTTGGTATTAACGGCAATCTACAAAAAAATGGAGACATTATTGTAGGTGACACAATATACGATACAGTTACAGTAGTACCCGATTTTACACAAAGCCTAATACCTGGGGCACATTTAACCTACGATCTAGGTAGGGAATTAGGCGATTCTACTACAGGTAGATGGCGCAAGATCTATGCACATTTTAACACTGATATTGGGAATTTACAGTTTAACGATCTTACAATTGGTAATCAGATAACCTTTGAAAGTAATGCACCATCAATCAGCACTCCACTATCTAATGACAGCGTTATATTAAATTCTGCAACTGGCAATATTGACATTGAACGAATTAGATTTAATGGTAATACAATTACCAATTTAGATCCCACAGCATTTACAATTGAATCAACGGGCATTGGCTATGTTCGATTTGTTGGCGATAATGCTATTGTAATTCCTTTCGGTACTAATTCTCAGCGCCCGGCGTTTGCAGAAGTAGGTGATACTCGATGGAATACAGAAAATCCTGGAAATCAATACTTAGAATGTTTCGACGGCACAGTTTGGAACATTGCAACAGGTCCCGGAAATACAGTTACTCAACAAGACATGGAAGATTTGAGTAACATATACATCCTTGTACTAGGCTAAATTCTTCTTTGGGCTAAATAATAATACGGCGGTGTCCAACTGTCGTCTATTACTGTGGTAAACCAGCAAAGAGCGTAAGCTGAGAATTTGGTTAACCGTGAAAAACGGGGTACAAAGGAGAGCTATGGCTATTGGACGAATTTCGGGGCCGCTCTTAAAAGCAAATCTAAACCGTGAAGGTGTGGATTTAGCGTTTGAGACCGACCTTCTCTATCTTGATGTTAACAACTCTCGCATAGGTGTTAAGACCGCGTCTCCTCAATACGATTTAGATATCGTTGGTACCACTAGAACTACAAACCTTATAGTTGACACGCAAGCAGACATTGCACAGTTTACCATTAGCGGTAACACAATTTCTAGCTCTAATAATACAATCAATTTTATTCCTACAGGCGGCACAGCTACAGTGTATCAAGCACGCCTGCAGGTTAACGATTTTGAAATTCAAGGCAATAAAATTTCAACAACTGTTTCAAACTCCAATATAGAGCTTCGCCCTAATGGAATTGGAATTGTTGATATCTACTCTAACGCTAGAGTTAACGGCAATTTAACAGTAACAGGCAATACTAATGTCACTGGCAATGTTACTATTGGCGGCAATATCACAATCGGTGATGCATTAACAGACAGCATTACTATCAACGCCAGTATTAACAGCGACCTAGTACCTCAAACAGATAACGCATATGATCTAGGAAGTCCTAGCTTCTATTGGAGAAATGTCTACGCACAGAATTTCTTTACAGATATGCTGAGTCTAGATTCGTTAGATATTGGCAATTTGCAATTTAGAGACAACGAAATTACAACAACTACCGGTATGGACCTAGCAATTTTTGGCAATGGTACAGGCGGTGTTGATTTAGGAAATTTTAGATTTAGAGATAATACAATAACAAATATTGCCAACAATGCAATTAGTCAAATACTTGCAACTGGTACAGGATATTTTAAAATTGCAGGTACCAATGGTGTTGTATTGCCTCGTGGCGGTAACGGAACACGCCCAACAGCATATGCAGTTATTGGTATGACTAGATTCAATACTGATTCTAGAGCGTTAGAAGTTTGGGACGGATTTGGTTGGGCAAGCCCTGCAGGTAGTTCGGGATCAGTAACAGGTATCCAAGCCGAAGATACATCAATAGCGTTTGCGCTTACATTAGGATAATAATATGCCAACAGTTTTCAAACATGCAGTAAACACAAGTATAGGAACAGAACCAGTTGATGTGTTACAGATTCCTGCAGGTGTTAGAGCTACAGTTATAGGTTGCAATATTGCTAACATTACAGAATACGACACAGTCTCGGTAAATGTATTTGTTGTTGACGAGAATTCAACACAAGCACACTATGTTAAAGGGCTACCAATTCCTCCAAACACCAGTGTTAAAGTAATTACTAACGGTGAAAAGTTAATATTACCTGAAACTTCTGGCATTCGAATTGTTAGTGATACTGAGGACAGTATCGACACAACAATAAGTTATGTAGAGATATCATAAGGAATATATAATGAGCAACAGTAATTATTATATCGGAAGAGATCCTGTAGAAACACTAGGCGATAGTCCTAGATACTGGTATGCTCTGAGAAGAAACGACGACGGTGAATTGTACATTGTAAGAAGCGATCAAGTAATTGATAAAGAAGCATATACAATCAATGAAGTAGGCGATCCTACAGAAAACTTTGAAGACTTTGAGCCAGGAATTGATCATTTTGAAGGTGTTGATGAAAGCCACAACAAGCCTTTTGCAAATATGAAATACACTCAGTATCGTTGGGACGACAGAAGCATATTTTATTATGTTGATACAGATGGACAATTAATACAAAGAATTTTCCAAGGGTACACATACCCTAATGGAATTTCATCATAAACGGAATAGAACATGGCAGATTTTAAAATCAGTAGATTTAGGTATACCTGGAAAGGTCAATGGATTACCGGAACTAACTATGTTAGAGACGATGTAGTCAAATATGGCGGAGGCTCATATGTTTGCTTGAGAGGACATACCGCTTCAGCTGATTTTTATACCGATGTAGAATATACAGTACCTGGAACAAATCCAGCAGAAGCATCTCCTGCTTGGGTAACAATGACCGAAGGAACTGCATGGAGAAGTGATTGGGTAACTGCAACACAATATAATGTAGGCGATGTTGTACAATATGCAGGCTACACTTATCTTTGCGTTGACGGACATTTGTCTGGTGCAGTATTTGCAGAAAACAGTAACAAATGGTCTGACTATATTATTTCAGCAAGTTGGAAAGGTGTATTTTTACCAACGACTAGATACGGAAAAGGCGATATTGTTAGATATGGTGCAACCGTTTACGAATGTCTTGTTGAGCATGTTTCAGCTTCAAGATTAGAAACCAATCAAGCCAACTGGTCTGTGTATTATCAAAATGTTGACACATTTAATACTTGGACTGCGTTAACAAATTATCGAGTAAACGATCTTGTAAAATATGGTGGCAGCATTTGGAAATGTGTTACAGCACATACTGGTGAATTAGCATTCACTCCAACAAACTGGCAAGTAGAATTATACGGTTATCAATTTGGCGGAGACTGGACACCGTTCCCTCTATACCAAATTGGTGATATTGTTCGTTATGGCGGTGATCTATATTACAGCAACATCAATAACAATGACCTAAATCCTAGAGACAGCGAAGACAGCACAATTGCATGGATAAAATTAGCCGAAGGTTATAACATTAGAGGTGAGTGGACTCATACAGAATATTACAAGCCAGGTGATGTAGTAAGACGCGGTGGCGAATTGTATGTAGCCCTAAAAGATTCTGATAACGACCTAAGCAGCTTGGACTATCTAAGCGACAGCGATTGGAAAAAATTAGTTCCTGGATTTAATTGGAGAGGCCGTTGGGTTGAAGGTACTTCCTATGCAGTAGGCGACTTAGTTATTCATGTTGGAGTATCTTATCGTTGCGCAAATCCGCACTACTCTGACAGTATAAATTTCCCAGGCGACAACGGATCAATTTTTGGTCTATGGGAAATTTATGTTAACAGTGGCGACTATACAGGATTAAAAGATCCAGGCGATTTAGTAATCTACGGATTGTCAAGAACCAATACAGGTGACACTAGCTCTTTTGGACCAACAAGTGTATCGATCGGTCTGGAAGATCAAGTACTAAAAGTTGACGGCTCTAATGTTGCAACCTATTACGAAAAATTTGGAACTATAGCAACTGGACGATTCGTAGCACCAAACGGTGTTGACCGTCCTGATTACGGATCCAGTGAATTTACGCCTTACAAAACCATTAGATATGCTTGCGAGCAAGCTGAAACAATTGGACTACCTACAGTAATTACAGTAAAGGCAGGCGAGTACGAAGAAATATTACCAATCATCGTTCCTGCTTATGTTGCAGTTAAGGGCGATGAAGTTAGAGGAGTTACTGTTAGGGCCAACGATCCAATTGCGGCACTAGCTAACGACAGCAACTACACTATCGCAGTATTGAATCACTTGAAAACTCTAACAGATAACATTGTTAGAGCTATTCCTTTATCGGTAGTATACCCTGGAAACAATGAAACTCAGAGATTCTCCGAAGCAGGTACTTCAGGAGATGTAGGTTTAATTAACGATCTGTTTGACAATATAATTGATTATATTAATTTTTATATTAACAGTACTGGTGAAGATCCTATGCTAATGGGAACTAATACTGCTACTGAATCAACTGGTGCAGCCGCTGCATCGTTGCAAGCTAACAAAGATTTTCTTGCAGCAGAAGCGGTTGCATTTATGCAGGCAACTTATTCATCTTATGATTTTGATCCAACAACTTGCAAACGCGATGTGGCCAGATATATTGATGCTATTTGTTATGACTTAAGATATACTGGAAATTATAAAACACTACTGGCAGCTAGATATTATAGAAATGCTGTATTAGGTTCTGCAAGAGAAGACATGTTCTATGTTCGTGATGCAACCGGTATTCGCAACATGACCGTAACTGGTTTAGTCGGAACACTAAATCCAACTGGAGTTTTTGATTTTTATCAAAGACCAACTGGTGGTGCGTATGTAAGTCTAGACCCAGGCTGGGGCCCAGATGATGATAGAACTTGGATTCTTACACGCTCTCCTTATATTCAGAACGTAGCAACTTTTGGTTACGCAGCCTACGGACAAGTCATTAACGGCGCATTACACAACGGTGGCAATAAGTCTATGGTATCCAATGACTTTACCCAAATTATTTCAGACGGTATTGGAGCTTATGTTCTAAACGGTGGCCGTGCTGAACTTGTTTCTGTGTTTACTTACTATTCACAGGTTGGTTATCTAGCTGAGAACGGTGGTATCATTCGTGCAACTAACGGAAACAACAGTTACGGTAAGTATGGTGCTATGGCACTTGGAGTCAACGATACTGAAACTCCAATTAATGTTACAGTTAACAACTACAATAATCAAGCAAGTGTTGAAGCAGCCTTTGCTGGATTGCTTGGAGGTGATGCTGATAGAATTCTTGCATTTGAATTTGAAAACTGTGGACAAAACTATACTACAGCAACTTATTCTGTTACTGGCGCTGGAACAGGAGTTTCAGTAATACAAGAAGAATTTAGGGATCAAGCAGTTTTTGAAGCACTGCTAAACAACCCATACGATTCAACTGGCCCGGGTGGATCAGGTTACACATTTAGAACAGCAAATGCTCAAAGCGGTACCACTACAACAATTAAGTTAGCAGGAACAGACGACGGTCTTGAAGTAGAATATCTAGGACTACGAATTATTATTGTCAGCGGTGCAGGTACAGGGCAATACGGTTACATTTCTGCATACAATCCAACTACAAAAATTGTAAACGTTAGAAAAGAAAGCGATGGCACACCTGGATGGAACCACTTAATTCCTGGTTACCCAATCAATGATATATTGCTACCAAGTACACGCTATCAGATTGAACCTCGTATTACATTTACAGCACCTGATTACAATACCTATACAATCACTATGCCTAATAACAGCACTCGTGGAGCAGTTATTTGGGGAGAAACAGCAGCTACATTTAATGATATTACAGGAGCTGCTGGTACAGGTACAACAGATGAAGAAGTAGCTCCAGTATCGGCAATATGGGATGTTGTAAAGAATGGCAGAAGCTACGCTGTTACTATATCATCACCTGGTGCTGGTTATGCAGTTGGTCAAGTTATCACAATCGACGGATCTGATGTTGGCGGTATAGACGAAGATAACGATATCACAATTTATGTAACAGAAATATCAGATGACAGTACTAACTCTATTACCGGATTTAGATTTGACGGCCAAGCAGCTAGCGGAAACTTTGTATCGTTAACAACTTCTAGTGATGTATTCACTTATAGTGCAGACGGTATAACTTGGACTCCTGGCACAATGCCAAGTTCGGGTAACTGGACTGTTGCAGCCAGTGGCGGCAACAAATTTATCGCAATAGCAACAGGATCGTCTAATGCAGCAGTATCTGCAAACGGCATTAACTGGACTGCGGTAACACTTCCACTATCTAGAAACTGGGTTTCAGCAACCTACGGTGCTGGAACATTCGTAGCAATTAGCAATAATTTAGACAGCGCAGTATACAGCACCAATGGCGGTGTATCATGGAGTGCTACTGCAATGCCATCGTTTGGTGACTCATCGTTTAATACATGGGTAGATGTTTGTTACGGACAAAACAAATTCTTTGCAATTGCAAATACTCTAAACACTGGAGCATTTAGTACAGATGGTATTACATGGTCTGGAGCACTAGTTGATGCAACTGACGACTCGAGTCAAGTAGACTGGGTAAGTTGTGCCTACGGTAATGGTCGCTTTGTAGTACTATCAAGTCAAGGTAACATGGGTTACAGTTTTGATGGTACTACTTGGTATGCCGGTACTGCCTTGCCTAAGCAAGACGGTTCTACTGTAATGAATTGGAAGAAAATTAGATTTGCTCAAGGTGTGTTTGTTGCGATCTGTGATACAGGCGGTGTAGATATAGGTGGAGATGCTACTACTGGACCAACTGTTTACGCTGCAAAAACAGAAGACGGCATCTTATGGGAAGGCATAGATCTTTCTACTTCATTAAGCTGGAGCGATATAACATTTGGTAATCCGAATGTAACACTAGGCGACTCAACAATTCTTAACAATTTAGGAACATGGGTAGCAGTTGGCTCAGCAGCTGGAACTACCGCAACAAGATTCTATACAGGAGCAAGAACTAAAGGTCGTGCAATCTTAGCCAGCGGTAGAATGGTAAACATTAGATTATGGGATCCGGGTTCTGGTTACACTACTGAGCCTACAATGACTGTAACAGATCCTAACAACACCAGCGAAGCATTTGGATGGTGTCGTCTAGGTAGCGGAGTATTAGGACAGCCAACATTCTTGAATAGAGGTATTGGTTATAGGTCTAATACTACTACTGTAAACTTAGAAGGTGACGGATTTGCAGACATAATTCCTAATGGTAGATATGTAACACTTACTGGATTTACAGAAATACCGGGCCCGGGTGCTCAGATTATTTTCAACGGAAAGACTACACGCTATAGATTAGTGAAAATTGTTACCGAATTAGGTGACCTAGGAGACGGATCTCAAAGTATCTTTATTCAAATTAGTCCAGCATTGGAAATTGATGACTTAATTGAGCATGGTACAGAGGTATCTGTAAGAACTTCATACAGCTCTTGCCGAATCACAGGACACGACTTCTTGGATATTGGCACAGGTAATATTGTAAGCACTAACTATCCTGAACTGTATTCACAGGCCACTTTCTCATACTCACCAGAGAACGAAGTAGTTGAGGGTAATGGCGGAAGAGTATTCTACACTTCAACAGACCAAAACGGTAACTTTAGAACCGGTGAACTATTTGCAGTTGAGCAGGCTACAGGTATTGTTACAATTAGTGCAGACTTCTTTGACCTACAAGGTCTAAGCGAACTGAAACTAGGCGGAGTTCGTTTAGGTGGATCAGCAGTTGTTATTAGAGAATTTTCAACAGATCCTCTATTCAGTGAAGACAGTAACAATATTGTTCCAACTCAACGAGCAATTAAAACATACTTAGCAAGTAGGCTAAGTGTTGCAGGATCAGATCTAATTGCTAACGCATTTACAGCAGGTGAAGTTGAAGTTGGAGGAACCGACATCAACAACATCTTAGCAAATGACATTAATATTCCAGTTAAGGTAGATTTCTCTGGACCAAATGCAGGTGTAAGCGGAATGATGCTAGCAATGGCAATGTTCTATAGGTCATTCAAAGATGACGAAGGACTATAAAAATAATGAATAAATACACTAACTTCAACAAACGCGGAGTGAATAATGGCAGAATATAAATTAGGTAGAATTAGATTCGTATGGAAAAGTGACTGGGCAACTAGCACCACATACTACAAAGATGACGTTGTCAAGTATGGCGGTAAAGTGTTTATCTGTATTACAGGTCACTCAGCATCTGCCGATTTCTATACAGACTTAGATGCAGTTCCATCTAAGTGGAATCAATTAAGCGACGGCTTTACATGGGAAAACGACTGGACAGTTGGCACACCTTATAAGACCAACGATATGGTCAAATATGGCGGCCGCTTATATGTTTGCCGTATTCCGCACACATCCGCAGCAACTCTTGCGTTAGGACTAGAAGCAGACTTAAACTTAGCTGATAGTACACTATCTAAGTGGGATAATGTTGCAGATGGTATTGACTGGAAAGGTGCATGGACTGTATCTACTCGTTACAAAGTTAACGATGTAGTCAAGTACGGTGGTATCAATTATATCTGTAACACCTATCACACTTCCGCAGTGTCTACTTCTTTAGGACTAGAAACAAATTTAGGTAGCTGGGATGTATTCAATCGTGGTATTGAATATCGTGACGCATGGACTACACTTACTCGCTATCGTGTAAACGATGTAGTTAAGTACGGTGGCACACTATACATTTGTACTTTATTACACACTTCAACAACAGACTTTGGTGTTGATATCAGCAATTGGTCAGCGTTTGTCGAAGGCCTACAATTTGAAAATACTTGGGATATTGCAACTTCTTATCAACCTGGTGACATTGTTCGCTACGGTGGTAATCAATATGTAGCAACCACTGTTAATCTTGCAGCAACGCCAACTACGGCCACTTCCGACTGGAGTTTGTTCAGCAGAGGATTTAGTTTCACTACTGATTGGAGCAGCGGAACATCGTATAAAGTAGGGGAAGTTGTTAGATTAAACGGTTACACCTATCTATGCGTTTTAGATCACAGTGCTCAGACTCCTCCTAACGCAACTTACTGGACAAGATTAAACAGCGGTATCCTTTGGAAAGGAGAATGGGCTAACAGTACTGCCTACTACCTAGGTGACACCGTTAGATACATGTCTAATGTCTACATCTGTGTACAAAATCATACCAGTAACGATGACGACAGTACAACATTTGCAGACTCTACTCGCAGCCCAAGCGGAGATACCGAAGGCGTTTATTGGAATATTTTCAACGTTGGTAGCGAATACGCAGTACTAACTGACCCAGGCGACATGGTCTATTACAACGGAGATCAAGGTCCTGCAAGATTACCGATCGGTGTCGAAGGTCAAGTATTAAAAGTAACAGCAGACAGTAAACCAGAATGGGATTACTTGGGTGTTGTTGATCAAAATTATTATGTAGGTAATCACGGAGTTGATTTACCTGCTCCGATCCACGGCAGAACAGTAGACAAGCCATGGAAGACCGTTCGTTATGCATTAGAGCAAATTGAAAAAGGACCTCGTAATCCAGTAGCACAACGACTATTAGAAATGAATAGAGTATTCATTCAACGAGAAGTTACAGAGTGGATTTCTAATCAAATTACTTCAAATGCCGCACCGTTTAGCACAACATTTGTTTATGACGAATTTAAATGCGAACGCGATGTAGGCTTTATTATTGACAGATTAATTCATGATATCGGCCACGGCGGCAACTTGAAAACATTGTCAGCAGCATTGTCTTACATCAATGCACTAGCTGACGGCACATTGTTTGCTACAGCTGATGACGAAAACGGCACAGGTACATATTCAAGACTGGCACAAGAAAGCGATGCTGACATTGCAGCATACAATCACATGCTAGATCTAATTGAAAATGTGCTTAACAATGAAGCGCCAACTACAAATTATCAGGTTTTGAACGGTGATAATTCTACAACTATTGTGTCTCAGTTTTTTGACACCAGTCTTGTTGTAGAGTCTGGCGTAATGGAAACTATTACAGATCTAGTTGGTATTGTAACAACAGCATTAGAAGATGGTAATGCAACGAATCTTCCAGACCGCAAAGTTCCAGCAGCATTATTAAATGTCAAGACTGGATCTTATGTTGAAACACTACCAATGATTGTTCCGACTGAAGTTTGTGTGCTCGGCGACGAAAAGCGTTCAGTAACTGTTACCGCTTCGGGCAGCTTAGTTGATCCTTCTGATGCGTTCTACACCGTTGATACATTTGATCATATTCAATCAGTAGTAGCTGATGTTATTACAGGATCAACAGTAACTCCAACTACTGGAAATACTGTTGATCAAAATATCGATGCTCCGTTTGCAGATGCTAATGCTGAATCAACAGTTGGAAAACTTGTTCAAGTTATGAAACAACAATCTGATTGGAGATTAGGCACAATGCATGTAGCAAGCCTAACTGATCCTACAGGTTACAACAGCAGCTATCTAGTTGGCTACGGCGATGCAAGAAAACTAATTAAAGAAAATAAAAAGTTTTTCCAAGAAGAAGTTGTTGCCTATATGGTAGCAAACTATCCAACACTAAAATACGGAAAAACAAAAACTCGCAGAGATGCTGGCTATATTGTAGATGCAATTATCTATGATTTAACCTACGGCGGCAATGCTTTATCTGTGAAAGCAGGTCTAGCTTACTACGATGGTGATGACGATACACAACCACAATTGCCAACATCTATTAAAACTCCTACACTTGCAGCATTGGCATTCTTAAAAGATAGATTGCAAGCTATTGCAGTTAATACTCCAGTAACTCCTTTGCAAACAACCGTGGTTCAGTTTAGAGGAACTGCCGGATCAGCAGGTACTGCAACTTTTGTAGGCGCAAGACTAGATGAAATTATCACTATCATTAACACAGGACCAGCAGCAGTTGGAAC
>Ga0078894_10002218_pt1 | contig 14649 bp, 8 predicted proteins | sample LauGreSu1BDMLBSD_2_FD_67506 | JGI IMG/M metagenome (GOLD analysis project Ga0078894, IMG submission 67506) | Freshwater lake microbial communities from Lake Michigan, USA - Su13.BD.MLB.SD (version 4) (version 4) | ecosystem: Environmental > Aquatic > Freshwater > Lake | place: Lake Michigan, USA... | reverse complement strand
AAGTGTGCAGAGGAATCCTGAGCAGCTGCTGCGGGATCTGCACGACGGGTTGCGTGGTCGGATCACACTGCCGGGCTCGGCAGGTCGTCGGCTGCAGGCGGCTGTTCGTCCCAAAGTGGATCGCAGTCGGCAGTTGCAGCAGCAGCTGCGATTGTACGGCCAACTGACACCTCGCGATGTCTGGCCCAATCTGCAGGTGATGGCCTGCTGGACGGGTGGCAGTGCTTCAGCCTACATCAGTCGGCTGCGTGAAATCTGCGAGGGCATTACGATCTGTGATCATGGCCTGCACGCCAGTGAGGGGCGTATGACCATGCCGCTGGCGGCAGAAACCTCGGCTGGAATGCTGGAGATCGGGACGCATTTCTTCGAGTTTCTGCCGGTGGCAAAAGCGGATTCTGCGAACCCGGACGTGTTGAGTGCGTGGGAACTGGTTGCGGGGCATGAATATTACATTCTGCTGACCACAAGTTCCGGATTTTATCGTTACAATATCCGGGACGTGGTCCGCTGCACCGGTTTCCATGGCGAGACTCCACTGCTCGAGTTCCTGCACAAGGGAGCTCACATATCCAGTATTACGGGCGAAAAGATTTCTGAGTCACAGGTTGTCGAGGCCGTGCGGGCTGCTCAGGCGGACAGCGGTCTGTGGACCGCCCAGTTCACAATGACACCCGAATGGCTGGATCAGCCCGGGTACACTCTGTACGTCGATCTGCGACGCCAGGCCGAATCGACGCAACTGGAACGTTTTGCATCACTGGTTGAGCAGCAGTTGTGCAGCCGAAATGACGAGTATCGCGAAAAACGGCAGACCGGGCGTCTGAGTGCAATTCGAACGCTGCCGTTGCCCGAATCGGCATGGCAAACTCTGCAGCAGACGCGTCTGAATCAGTCGGGGGGCAGTGCCGAACAGTACAAGCATCCCTGCCTGATGCCTGACCCGGAATTCCGCCAGGTCTTCCTGCAGGCCTGTGGACTGGGCAGCGAGTTGCAGCGGCACACGCACCTGTAACTGTTTACGCCAGCATGGTTTCACCCTGCGGTGCTGTGGGGCTGCAGGAGCAGCCGCATTTCACTGGCCGTCTGTCTTCGCTGCCCCATCATTTTCAAGATCCCCGGCCATCACCACATACAGTCGCTGTGGCTGCAGATGCTTCCGCAGCGCGGCATTGACCTCGTCCACAGTCAGTTGCCGAATCTGTTCGTCAGCACGTGCCGCGAACAGCATATCCCGTCCCACGAAGGAGTAGACTTCCAGCATGGCTGCGAGGGCAGTTTCACTGGAACGCTGCACCTGCTGCTCCTGCAGATATCCGCTCTTCGCTGCCGCCAGCTCTTCCTCTGTAATTCCATCCTTCAGCAGACGTGCCAGTTCCTCGCGAATCGCCGCATCCACCTTGCGGACATTCTGTGGATTCGAGATGGCGAAGATGAAAAACGCGGTCCGACGATCCACCGCCGAGGGCTGCAGGCCCGACTGAATCCCATAGGACAATCCCTCGTTCTGGCGAACACGATCACCCAGCCGTGAGCTGAGACCACCACTTCCGAGGATGAAGTTGCCGATTTCGAGGGCAGCAAAATCCGGGTCATCATCGCGCACCGGCAGCGTCATCATGCCGATCCATGCTGCGTTGGCTTTGTCCGGAGTCCTGATGAATTCAACACTGCCCTCGGTGTTGTCCACATGCACTCGCGGCAGACGCGCAAAGGCGGCTTTTGAAGTCCAGCCTGCTGTCAGCTCCTGCACCGCTGCTGTCACGGCCGTGGCATCGAAGTCGCCGAGTACGGTTAATTCTCCTGTGGAACCGGCCAGCAGTGAGGACCAGACCAGTTTCACCTGCTCAAGCTGCACGGCCTTCAGGCGTTCCAGTTGCTCAGGCAGCGAGGCTTCGTGACGAGGATCGGCGGGGCCGTAGGGTGAAATCCTGCGGGTGGCGGCCGAAAATGCCAGCGCCACGGGATCAGACACCTGCTGGCCAATCGCGGCCAGTTGTTCCTCCCGCAGCAGTTCCATTTCGTCGGCTGGAAAGGCCGGATTCCTCAGCACATCGCGCAGCAGATTCAGTACCGGTGGCAGGTTTTCGCGGGATACCTGGATGCGGGCAGTCAGTGTTCCCGGGGCCCCGCTGAGGCTCATACGGGCCCGATAGGTGTTCAATTCGTCGGCAATGTCCTGACGACTGCGATTTGCCGTTCCACGCATCAGCAGTTCCGGCAACAGCTCGGCTGCCAGCCCCAGATTTTCCAGAGCCTGCAGGTTGCCGTATCTGAGGGTTAACTGGAGCGTGGCCATGCTGCCTCGAGTTTTCTTTGGCAGCAGGGTCACCCGGATCCCGCTCTCCAGTTTGGCTCGCTGCAGTTTTGCTTCGATCGCCTGCGGGGACGCATCAAACTCCTCGCCCTGTGCCACTGCGGCGCGTCCGCGATAATCCTGCAGCAGTTCGGCGAGATTGGGCGTTGCCGGTATCTCTGCTCGTTCAGGCGCCTTTGTCGGTTCAAACACTCCCGCCGTGCGGTTCGTACGCACCAGATACTTTTTGGCCACACGATTCACGTCTGCAGCAGTGACGGATTCGAGGCGATCCCGATGCAGAAAGAACAGCCGCCAGTCTCCCTGGGCCGCCCATTCACTGAGTTCAATTGCGACCTGCTGAGAATTGGCCATCTGCAGTTCCCTTGATTTCAGCAACTCGGCCTTCGCACGATCTGTCTCCTCGGCAGTAAATTCCTTTTCGGAGGCGGTCTCAACGGAATCCACAAGCGATTGCAGCAGGGTGGAACCGTCGGTGCCTTCTGCGGCGTCAGCCCCGAACAGCAGGGCACCCGGATCGTGCAGAGCAAAAGAAAACCCATAGCAGCTGGCGGCAAGGCGTCGCCGCACAAGGCCCTCATACAGTCGACCGGCCGGCTCGCTGGCCATCACGGTCGCCAGCACATCCACCGCGGCGTAATCCGGATGGGCTCCGGCCGGAATATGATACAGCAGTGCTGCGGCAGGGACGTCACCCACACGACGCACCGTCACCATCCGCTCGCCGTCCTGGGCCGGCTCTTCCGTGTACGTTCGATCCAGTTCGCGAGCCGGTTTCGGCAGAGCACCGAAGTATCTGAGGATCAGTGACATGGCCTGCTTCGAATCAAAGCGACCGGCCACCACCAGCATGGCATTATCAGGCTGATAAAATCGTTCATAGAACTTTCGCAGACGATCAACGGGAACTCGCATGATGTCGGCCTGATTGCCGATTGTGGACTGCCCGTAGTTGTGCCATTCGAAGGCTGCTGCCATCACGCGTTCCATCAGCACGTTCTGAGGACTGTTCTCTCCGCTTTCAAATTCATTCCGCACCACGGTCATTTCTGATGCGAGGTCTTCAGCTCGAATCAGGCTGTTCACCATGCGGTCCGCTTCCATCTGCAGGGCGAATTCCAGATTCTCATCCCCGGCGGGCAGCGTCTCGTAGTAGTTTGTGCGGTCCAGCCACGTGGTGCCGTTAAAATCCGCCCCGCGTTTTTTGAGTTCCGCGGGGATCTGGGGGAACGTCGGAGTGCCCTTGAAGACCATGTGCTCCAGCAGGTGAGCCATCCCCGCTTCGCCATAACCCTCGTGCCGCGAGCCGGCAAAGATCGTCAGATTGACCGTGACCTTCGGGCTGGAACTGTCCGGAAACAGCAGTACCTGCAGTCCGTTGTCGAGGCGATATTCCGAGATGCCCTCGACGGATCGCAGGACGACCGGTTCATCAGCCGACACAAACGAGGCCAAACCGGGCGCAGCCAGCACAGCCCACACCACCAAAATTGCTCTGACTCTCATCGTCGGATCTTTCTGCAGCAGATGGAACAGCGGAACGGTCGCATTGTAGCACTGCCGATTGTTCCGGAAAGTCCGCCGAAAAACGCCGGTTCCGCAGTCCCCCCCAGCCTGCATACCCCGCACACTCGCCGCCACGCACCGTGAATCGAGGCCCGGAAGCGGGCCGTTGAGTAGCCCGCGACACCCCCAGTCGGTTACACTCACGCCAGTGGCCGGACTCCGCCTGCACAGTCCCACTCAGCCACATTCTTAATGTGAAGGGGTTACCTCTGTGGTTCATCACGTTCGCTGCTGTCTGTCGCTGCTTGCGCTGCACCTGTGTCTGCTGCAGTGCTCCACTGCCACTGCTCAGGAAAACTGGCCCCGTTTTCGCGGTGCCGCCGGTCTGGGCGTCAGTGCACAAAGTGGCATCCCGGTCACGTGGAATGCAGACCAGCCGACGTGGAAAGTGCAGTTGCCCACCATTGGCCACTCGTCCCCGGTGATCTGGGGCAAGCACCTGTTCGTGACTTCCGCCACGGACGGTGGCAGCGAACGATTCATCCACTGCTACAACGCGGACTCCGGAGCATCCCTCTGGAATGCCTCGTTCAAAATGGAAGCCAGCCGCAAGCACCAGAAGAACAGTTGGGCCTCCAGTACTCCGGCGACGGACGGGAACATCGTCTGCTGTCTGTTCGCTGATGCCCAGCGACTGGTCGTCAAAGCGTGGGACTTCAGTGGCAAAGAAGTCTGGTCCGTGGATCTGGGAACCTATGAAAGTGAACACAATCTGGGTGTCTCGGCCATCATCGAAGACGGACTGGTGATCATTGCCAATGATCAGGTCGGTCCCAGTTCCTTGATTGCTCTGCAGGCAGCCAGCGGAAAAGTGGCCTGGAAAACCGAACGTCTGCCCGGAAAAACATCCTACAGCACTCCCACCGTCGCTCCCGACGGAGCGGGTGGCAGCCAGATTGTCACGGTCAGCGAATCCGGTGGCGTCAGCGGGCTTGATCTGAAAACCGGCAGGCAGCTCTGGCAGACCCCCAAACTGCCGATGCGAACAGTGGCTTCGCCGATCGTTCTTGATGGCCTCGCGTTTGCGACCTGCGGTGAGGGTGGCAATGGCAAATACTTCGCGGCAGTCCGCACCGGGCTTGACGTGCCGGCCGACCAGCGTATTGCGTGGGAACGCAGGACCATGCTGCCCTATGTTCCCTGTCTGATTCGCCGCGATGATCTGTTGTTCCTGTGGGGGGATAAAGGCATCATGGTGTGTCTGGAAGCTGCCACCGGCAACGAAGTCTGGTCTGAACGCATTGATGGACAGTACAGCGGTTCCCCGATTCTGATTGAAGATCGCATCTACTGCGTCACTGAAGACGGGATTGTGGTCGTCCTTGAAGCGGGTCGGCAGTTCAGGGAGCTGGGACGCACTCCGTTGGGCGATGATTGCCATTCCACCCCCGCCGTTGCCAACGGCCACCTGTATTTCCACACTTTCAAACACGTCATCGCGATTCAGGCAGCTCGCTGAAACTGCCTACGGAAACTGACCACTGAAAAGGACCGTTCCAATGACAGGAGAATGGCTGGGGGGACCCTGCCCGCAGTGCGGCGAAGAAATGCCTGCCCGACTTGTGCATTGCCGTTCGTGTCGTGCGCTGCTGAATTCTGAACTGACGGAAGACAGCATCGAGATTCCCAGTTTCTTTGCCCTGCCGGAGATCAGTGTGACAGCCTCAGCTTCCCCTCGCGGTCACTATGTCAGTTGTCCGGGATGTCTGCAGGAGCTGCGAATTCACAGCAAGTACAAAGGCCTGCGAGTGCAGTGTAAGCACTGCCAGCATGCTTTTCCGTATGACACCTCAGTGGAAATTCAAGCGGCCTACATGGGCTGTCCGCACTGCCAGCAGGAGATCCGTGCGGGGCTGAAATACATTGGTCATAAGGTGGTTTGCAAGCATTGTGGTGGTCATTTGCAGCTGCAGGCGGAATCGGGCTGACCAACTGCCACTGCGTTTTCCGATTCTGAATTCCGCACGGAATTCCTCCAGGATTATCACCCCGCCGTCGAAGCAGTGCAGAACTTCTGCAAAGCAAGGAATTCCATTATGAGCAACGGCGCAGCGCCGGTCATCGAAACGTCGGGTCTCAGCAAGACGTGGCGGTCCGGTATTTTCAAGCGTACCCGCTTTCAGGCATTGAACAATGTCACACTGCAGGTGCCTCAGGGGACAATTTACGGTCTGCTGGGTCCCAACGGGGCAGGGAAGACCACACTGATCAAGATACTGTTGGGCATCATTTCGCGGACCGCCGGCACGGCATCCGTGCTGGGGCACCCGGCCGGGTCCATGGCCGCTCGTCGGCAGATCGGCTACCTGCCTGAAAACCACCGACTTCCGCGGCACCTTTCCGCGAATACGGCTCTTGAGTATTACGGCAGTCTCAGTGGGATGACCATGTCGCAGATTCGGGCTGCCCGCCCGCTGCTGCTGGAGCAGGTGGGGCTGAAGGGGCGTGAGCGCGAGCGGGTATCCGGCTATTCGAAGGGGATGCTGCAGCGACTGGGGCTGGCACAGGCGATGCTGCACAAACCGAGGCTGATCGTGCTGGACGAACCGACTGACGGTGTGGACCCGGTTGGTCGCCGTGAAATCCGTGATGTTCTGCGTCAACTGGCGGCGGAGGGGCACACCATTTTCCTCAACAGCCACCTGCTGCAGGAAATTGAGCTGATCTGTACTCAGGTGGCCATTCTGAACAAGGGCCAGTTGCTGCGGACCGGTACCGTGCAGGAGCTCACCAAAGCCATCAAGGGGGCTCCGCTGCAACTTCAGTTGTTCGGGGACCGTCCGTCGATTGAGCAGGTGCTCGCCGGATGGCCGGCAGCGACACTCCGCGAAGCGGCGCCTGGTGCCTGCGAAATCGAGGTCCCGATCACGGAGCAGCAGGACGCCGACCGGCTGATTGACGCCCTGCGGGCACGCGGTGTCAGTATCTTCCGCATGGCGCGCCGTGAACGCACTCTGGAAGAGGTCTTTATGACAATCGTAGGGGAGGCTTCCAGATGAGGGCATGTCTGGCGATTCTGAAGGATGCCTTTCGCGAGGCTGCAGCATCGCGAATTCTCTGGCTGGCACTGGGGGCCATAGCGCTGGTGCTGGCGGTGCTGGCACCCATGGGTCTAAAATCGGTTCCCAGCACGCGTCTGCGTCCCTTTGAACTGGTTGACACGGAAGGGCTGCTGCAATCGCTGCAGCAGGGTGCTGCCGCCACAACCGGTCCGGCGCACCAGATCTGGAGTCTGCTTGACCCGAAAACTCAGGAAACCGTCCGCGGTCTCACGCCTCCCGGCCCTGAGGCGAGCGACAGGGACCGGCGGCGATTTCAAAGTCGCGTCGTGGATGCCGTCAACAGTGTGCTGGACAAGGAGAACTTTTACAGCCCGGAGCAGTGGCAGTCGGAAGCGTGGCAGCAGGCTGGAATTGACGAAAGTCTGCGCAGTGCGGATGTCGCGGGGCTGACAAAACCGCAGCGCGCGGCTCGCAACCTGAAACGTCTGGCGGCTGCCTTCCCCGACGCCATCGACATTCAGGATGAAAAATCTCTGGAACTTTCCTACGGCAGCATGACGCTGTTCGGCCCACTGCGGCTGCCACCCAGTCAGACCGATGACCTGATCAATGAAATCATCATTGGAGTGCTGACGGTATTTCTTGGCTTTTTCGGCGTCTTCGGCTCGCTGCTGGTGACGGCTTCCATCATTCCCCGCACGTTTGAGCCCGGTGAAATCTCGCTGCTGCTCAGCAAGCCCGTCCGCCGCATCACCATCTATCTGACTCGCTTTGCCGGCGGCTGCATTTTCACGCTGCTGTGTGCCGCGGAACTGGTCACGGGGACGTGGCTGCTGCTGGGACTGCGGTTTGGACTGTGGCGAACCGAGCTGCTGCTGTGCATCCCGCTCTACGTGTTCCTCTTCGCCATCTACTACTCCGTCAGTGCCCTTGCCGGCGCCGTCTGGCGGAATGCCATCGTCAGCCTGATTCTGGTGGTGCTGTTCTGGATCGTGCAGACAACGGCCGGTGTTGTGAACGGCTTCATGACTGATGCGTGGATGCCCGGACAGCAGATCGAGGATGTCACGTTCGCCGGGGAGCAGGTCTTCGCGGTGGACGGCTCCCGCACGGTGCTGCGCTGGAACGCCGCACTGTCCGACTGGCAGCCGATCATGGCGCAGGAAAATCCCGGAGCAGCGCAGTTGCTTGGCATGCTGGCCGGCGGGCGTCGCTATGGACTGGCGGTTTCACCGGACGGCAGGCGAGTGCATACGCTGCAGGCGGACTTTTCCAGGTTTGGTCAGGCCGGGGCAGCGACACTCATTCGCGGCGAGGCCGATGAATTTGCCCGTGAAGCGCTGGCCGGTACACCCGAAGCCGTCTTTGGGATCTACAGCGATTCCAGCGGAGCACTGATTCTGCCCGGTCTCCGCAACATTCACCAGTTCGAAGGTGTCAGCGCGGACCAGCCGGATGCACGCCAATGGCTGCGGGGAATGCTGGGGAATGTGGTACCAGCGGGCAGCCGCGGCTTCAAAACGCTCTCCACCGGACGCCGCGATGTGCTCCGCCCCGATGCCGCCGTGGCCTTCAGCCATACTGATGCCTCGATTGTTTCCTGGGATCAGGGGCGGATGGCCCGACTGCAGCGGTTGCCGGACGGAACCTACCAGCAGGCGTCCACACGCGAAGTCGCGAAAGAACTTGCTGCGGTGATCGCCGCTGCACCCAGTCGCATTCTTGTCGCTCAGTCGGATGCTGTTGTCCGCATCCTTGACGAAAACCTGAATGAACTGGAACAGCTCACGCTGCCCACGGCCGAAAAACCCAAACGCTGCGAAATCGCTCAGGATGGCAGCCGCGGCGCTGTGCTCACACACTCAGGGAAAATCTTCCTGTGGAACCCAGGCAGCCTGCAGCCGCTTCCCGCGGGTGGCAGCACACGTTACGCCTCCATCAGTTTTCTTCCGGATGGCCGACTGACTGTGTCTGATCGACGCACGCTCAGGGTTCTGGATCCGGTCACGGGGCAGGCTGATTCGCAACAGTACACAGGGCTGCAGGCATGGCCCTATGCCCTCTACGACTACCTGATCAGGCCACTTTATCGGGTCTTCCCGAAACCATCAGAGCTGGACTATGCTGTGCGTTACCTCGTGACCGGCGAAACCAGTATTCGGCTGGAGGACGGACAGGGGGGCTCGTCGCGTGACAATCTGGAAGACAAGCGGATTGTGTTTGACCCGTGGGGCTCACTGTGGAGTAATGTCACGTTCATCATCGTGATGCTGGGCTGTGGCTGTTTGTATCTGATTCGTTCGGATTTCTGATCGGCAGAAGGCATCAACACTGCTGGTGACATGGAGTTTTGCTGATGAGTGTCGGTGACACACTGGTACTGGATGACGCGGGACGTGAGCAATCACGTCTGCTCAGCCTGCAGGGTGTCAGACCGCCTGCCGACGTGCCCGGATACTCATTTGTGCGACGTCTGGGCATGGGGGCTTTTGGAGTTGTCTGGCTTGCGCGGGAAGATCGCACCGGGCGGATGGTGGCCATCAAGTTCTACCCGCGGCAGCGTGGCATGAACTGGACGCTGCTCAGCCGTGAAGTGGAAAAACTGGCCGCCGTTTACACATCGCACCACATTGTGCGACTGCTGGACGTCGGGTGGACTGCAGATCCGCCTTACTTCGTCATGGAATATGTCGAAGGTGGCTCACTGGGGACGCGCCTTTCGGGTGCGCGACTTTCGACTGACGAGGCGGTGCGCATTGCGAGGGAAATCTGCAGTGCCCTCGTGGATGCCCACGGTGCCGGTGTGCTGCACTGTGACCTGAAGCCGGACAATGTGCTGCTGGATGGTCAGGGGCGAGTCCGGCTGTGCGATTTCGGGCAGGCCCGGATGTCGCACGATCACAGTCCTGCTCTGGGGACCCTGTACTACATGGCTCCTGAACAGGCGGACCTGGAATCACCACCGGACGCGCGCTGGGACGTCTACGCTGTTGGTGCGATCCTGTATCAGATGCTGACCGGTGCTCCACCGCATCGCGATGCGGAGGTCGAGCGTCGCCTGCAGGAAACCAGCAGCCTTGAGGAACGGCTGGCGACTTATCGTCGGATGGTGATCGCCGCCGGGCAGCTGGGCACGCATCGTGGCATCCCGGGCATCGATGTTCGGCTCATGGAAATTCTTGATCGCTGCCTCGCCGCGGACAGCACGCGCCGTTTTCCGAATGCTCAGGCGGTGCTGGACGCACTGGCGGCTCGTGATCGCCAGCGGTCACGGCGGCCGCTGCTGCTGGTGGGCTTTCTTGTGCCACTGCTGCTGACTGCGGCGCTGTTGCCGATACTGGGCTATGCGCTGTCACGCAACCGCGACGCCGCCGAGCTGCAGATGACTGAACGGGCGCTGGAAAGCGATGCTCTGTCAGCCCGTCTGCAGGCTGCGGCACTGGAGGACGAGCTGCGGCAGCGTCTGCAGGAACTGGAAACGATTGCCGCGGCCGATGACCTGCGTCGCGAGCTTGAGACGCTGATGGGTCGACCGGCTGCGGAGGTCATCACGGAAGTGCGAGCAACAGCCGAAGCGGACTTTGCAGGCAGACCGCGCTGGATGCAGTTGCTGGATTCCGCGTGGCAGCGTGCCCGCGAGGCGTCTGTCGCCAGCAACCGCGGCAATGACACAAGCTGGTTTGTTACGGCCGTCGACGGCACCCAGATCTGGCGGCGTGAATACAGCGAACGCACCATTGGCGAGAACTTCGCGTGGCGAGATTACTTCCATGGGCAGGGGTTGGATTTCGAACGCGGGCAGCAGCCGCAGGGCCTGCCACCGCTCAGACAGCCACACGTGAGTGCCGCCTACAAGAGTACGACCACCGACAGGCAGACTGTGGCGCTCAGCGTTCCTCTGTTTGCCGCTGACGGTTCGATCATCGGCGTGTTTGCTCGTACCGTGCACCTTGGCGATCTGCAGGCGCGGCTGCGTGGCCGCATGTCGGCTGAAGGGCAGGGCAGTGTCGAACGCATTATTGCCCTCGCCGAAGTGCGGGATGCCGACGAAGTACGACTGCTGGACCATCCCTGTCTGACCGAGGAATTTCTCAGAACTCAGGAGGTGCAGGCGCGCGATGAGGCCCTGTTTCGCGAGCTGATCCTGGATGCCGATGCCGCAGCCAGCATCCAGCGGCTGTTGCAGCATCCGGGCGATGCCGCTGAGGCAAGGCTCAGACTGTACCTTGACCCGGTCGGGAAAATTCAGTCACCGATTGCTCAACCGTGGGCTGGCGACTGGATGGCGGCAGTCGCTCCGGTCCAGGGGACACGCTGGGCTGTGATTGTCCAGGAACGGCGTTCCGGGGTTCTCGAGCCGATCCTGCAGATGGAGCGAAATGCCCGGCGGCAATTGGCGCTGGCTGCTGCTGCTGCGGCTGGCCTGATTGTGCTCGGATGGATGTTCGTCTGGCGTGCTGTTGCGGGAAACCGAGGTTGAAGATGTGGATCAAATTCTGCGGAGCCACTCGAACGGAAGACGCCGTGGCCGTGGTGCAGTCGGGAGCTGATGCACTGGGACTGAATTTCTTTCCCGGCTCCAAACGCTTTGTCCCGCCGGACCACGCCAGACAGCTGGCGGCTGCCGCTCGTGCTGCCAGCAGCAGCGCGGATGATCCTGCCAGCAGTCCGCAGCAGCCTGCTGGCTGTTTGCTGGTGGGAGTTTTTGTGAACGCTGACCCCGTGCAGATCCGAGACACGGTTGATATCGTCGGGCTGGATGCTGTGCAGTTGCACGGCGACGAAACCCCTGACACTGTGCAGGAGGTTCGCAGACTGCTGCCCCGGACGCTGCTGATCCGAGCCTTGCGGGCTTCTGTCCAGCGACAGCCTGAGCTGCTGGCCGAAATTGAGCAGTTGCAGCGATCCGGGGCTGTGGATGCGCTGCTGCTGGACGCCTTTGTTCCGGGAAACTTCGGCGGCACAGGAGCCCGCCTCGAAGCGTCTGTCTTTATGACCTGTCAGCAGAAAACGTCGCTGCCACTGATTCTTGCGGGTGGTCTGGATCCGGACAATGTGGCTGCGGCAATTCGGACACTGCAGCCTTTCGGAGTCGATGCGGCGGGCGGGATTGAGCATCAGCCCGGGCACAAAAACATCGAAAAAATGCGGGCTTTCGTGATTTCTGCGCGGGCTGAGGGGAAGTCTGTCGCAGGTTGGTCTGGTCACGGCGTTCCCACCCGCTGCGATCCGCGAGAACCGCGGGGAATCAACTGGCCGAAAGCCTGACTTTTGTCCATCATGCACGTCTGACAACTCAGTGTCACCTTCGCAGAAAACCACAAAAGGACCTCGCCGATGGCTCTTCAGACGACAATCCGCGCCCTCAGTCTCGGAATGATTCTGTCTCTGAGCACCAGTCTGGCGGCTGCTGATGACTGGCCGCAGTGGATGGGGCCACAGCGTGATAATGTCTGGCGCGAGGACGGTTTGCTGGAGAAATTTCCAGAGGGTGGTTTGAAGGTGCTGTGGAGCACGTCGGTAGCCGGTGGTTATTCGGGGCCAGCGGTCGCGGGCGGGAAAGTGTACATCACGGATTATGTCACCGGTGACAACGTCAAAGTTGATAACTTCGACCGCCGCGAGTTCTCTGGCACGGAACGCATCCATTGTCTCGAGGAGAGCACCGGCAAGGTGCTGTGGACTCACGAGTACCCGGTGAAATATTCGATTTCCTATCCGGCCGGACCGCGCTGCACACCGGTGGTTCACGACGGACTGGTGTACGCCCTCGGCGCTGAGGGGCATTTGTTCTGCCTCAGCACGGACAGTGGCAAAGTTGTCTGGTCGCATGATCTGAAGGCTGAGTATGGGACGACAGCTCCGCTGTGGGGATATGCCGCCCACCCGCTGCTGGATGGTGACAATCTGCTGACGCTGGCCGGCGGGGAGGGAACTCATATTGTGGCCCTCAATCGTCTGACGGGCAAAGAAGTCTGGCGCAGCACTGCATCGGGGGCCCAGGGACAGGGCTACTGTCCGCCGACCATCATCAATCATGGTGGTGTTCGTCAGTTGATCATGTACAAACCGGATGCGGTGGTTTCACTGGATCCGGCCACCGGGAAGCAGTACTGGTCACTGCCTTATGAGGCCTCCAACGGTTCCATCATTATGTCTCCGGTACTTTCCGGCAATTACCTGTATGCAGCGGGTTACAGCAACAAGAGTCTGATGATGGAACTGGATCCGGCCAGGCCGGCTGCGCGGGAATTGTGGCGGGATAAATCGAATATCATCTGTCCTGTGAACGTGCAGCCGTTTCTTGACAAGGACGTGCTTTACGGGTTTGATCAGAAGGGTGTGCTTCGTGCATTGACGATACCGGAGGGCAAGCGATTGTGGGAGACGTCTGATGCCATTGGCAAGCGTCCGGCCGGATCGGAAACAGCATTCATTGTGCGGCAGGGCAATCGTTACGTGCTGTTCAACGAGCTGGGCGAGTTGTTGTTGGCCGAGCTGACTCCTGAGGGTTACCGGGAGCTTGGTCGGTCGAAGGTGATCGAGCCCAGTAATTTTGCGTTTGGTCGTGAAGTTGTGTGGAGCATGCCGGCTTTTGCGAACCGGCATGTGTATGTGCGGAACGACAATCAGATCATCTGTGTGGATTTCGCTGCCGCGAAATGATGTGGGCCATGGGCTGTGGTGGTCCGGGGATGCGGCGTTGGCAGAGGCCATCCCCGGGAACGTCGCCAGCGATGCGCTCCGGCGGGAAGCCTTCGATCGCATCGGTGGCCGGCCGCTGAGCAGGCGCGGAGATTTTGCCTTGAGGGACAAAAATTGTAGCCTTGGCTTTAGCCCGGGCACGAACTTTTCGTCACACTGAACATCCCCGGGTTTTTCAGGGGATGGGGCCGAGCAGGAATGACGCGAGGGACAAAAACCGTAGCCTGGGCTTTAGCCCGGGCAACTTACGCACCCCACCACCCCCAAAACACTGCGTTTTTCAACGGGAGGAAGTCGGGTTGATACTCCCAGCCGACTTTTGTCCCCCGCGTCAGGAATGCTCGGGCTACCTTTTGTCCTCGGCGGCAGATCTTGACCAGCAACTGATCGCTCGTCTGACCGCGGTTGCAACTCCGGGCGATCCCTGCCAGTTGGATTCGCCGTCGTGGAACTTTCGCTGGAGCCAGACGCACGCGTACCACGGGCAGGGGTTCATGCGGGGACCAGAAGACGAGGGATGGTACGAGCGGGTGGCTGGCCTTCAGGAGTAGCGACCGGGAGTCGTAGCTTTCACAGTCGAAGTGTATCGCGATGAATGAGACATGGTTTGGTTTAATCCGAAGTTCCGGTGTCAGCATCCGTTAAATACGCGCCCCACTCCAAATGGGGCGGCCGCCGGGGACATGGATTTACCGGACGGTAATGACCATATTTCACACTGTGAGGGATACATCAAACGGGAGCGATACGAATTGCTGACGAAGTTGGTCCACCTTCCTTCGATTGTTGGCTCGATGTGCCGGAAGGGCTCGTTCGACGCCATAGAGTAATTCCGACACGACGATAGCACAGATCGTCATATCAGCCGGTGAATGCTGCTTGATGCGCATCACCACGTTCGGTTGGCTCAGACGCAGCCACCCTATGCATGTATTGGTATCGAGAAGATACTTCACGGCAACGGTTCCCGTTGCTCAAAATCCATCTGCTGTGGCCGTTCAAAATCACCTTGCCACGAACCGGCCATGGCTTCAACCCATGTCTGCCACTCAGTCGCAG
>Ga0078894_10002216_pt1 | contig 14656 bp, 14 predicted proteins | sample LauGreSu1BDMLBSD_2_FD_67506 | JGI IMG/M metagenome (GOLD analysis project Ga0078894, IMG submission 67506) | Freshwater lake microbial communities from Lake Michigan, USA - Su13.BD.MLB.SD (version 4) (version 4) | ecosystem: Environmental > Aquatic > Freshwater > Lake | place: Lake Michigan... | reverse complement strand
GGTGCGGTAGCTCAGTTGGTAGAGCAAAGGACTGAAAATCCTTGTGTCGGCGGTTCGATCCCGCCCCACACCACAAACACTAACAAAAAGCCTTATAAATCAATAATTTATGAGGCTTTTTTTATTTGGGGTACACAGTGGGGTACACTTTATTTGGTCCAAATAATTACAAATCAACATTACTAATATAATAATATTTTGCCACTACGCCTTCTCTTGCCCACACAAATGCTTTTTTATTTAGGGTACACAGATTTTGTGATTTCCCTTTCAGGATTCTGATTTGACTTATCTATGTTATAAGATAAGTCTATTGAATTAAAATGTGAAGGGAATAGCTTTGATTTCTAATTTTTCATCTCAAATAAGGGTGTTTAAAAAATAAAGCTACGGGGGAATATGAAGGGTATTGAAATAAATTTAAAAGAATCACATAAATTGAGCCACTCAAATAAAGACTAGGTAATGAACTAATTATTTTGTTTTACTGAGACAAATATTTATTATAACTCCAGCTCTTTATTTTAAATGCACCAGAACTACTGAATATGAAAAATGAAATAACATCTTAAGAATTCCTTTACTGGAGATCAAATTGGCTCTTTTCATTGGCATAATATATCAATTCATCATTTGAAGCCTACAAAAAAACATATAAAGGATCACGCATTAAAACTCTTTAATGAAAAAGGATTTGTGAATGTACGTCTACAACATATCGCAGATGCTGCTTTTGTGAGTGTAGGCCATCTTGCGTATCATTTCAAAAATAAAGATTTAATCATTGAAGATCTTTATGATGAGTTAAGAAGAAATCAAGAAGGGTTATTGAATAAGTTTAGGGTGGTTCCATTATTTGAAGACATCAACTGTTATTTGATTGAAATATATATGCAACAGTCAGAGCATATTTTCTTTTATGCTGATATGCTTGAGGTGTTGCGATCATTTCCAGAGATACAAACCAAACATTCCAAACACCTGATGTGGCAATCTGCACAAATTAAAATGATGATTGCATTTAATTGTGCAAGGGGGTCAATGATAATGTTGACTGACCAACAGCAAGATTATCTTGCATGGCAGTTGCGCTCTATGATTGATATGTGGCATTATATTAAAAAAACCGAAGGGAAGAATGATGTATTATTACAACATTTTTTGGAAGATATTTGGGGTATTCTAAATCCATTTTTTACCGATATGGGTACCAGAGAATATCATCAGCTATCTGGGGGTATATAATTTTAATGTTTCTTTAGAGTATTTTTTCTAATTTCAAGCAAATAAATTTTAGAATTGTTTTCGAGATTTAAAATTGATTCTGAAGTATATGCTTCCATGTTGAAGTATATTGATGGATTTTCCTCTACTGAAGTAAATGGATTGAATGAGGATGCAACATTTATTAATGAAGATTTCTGGCTTCAAAATACCGCAGTAATAGAAAATGTAGAACGCAGGAATGGAGAATGGAATATCTATCTCATTTTTGCCCACCACCTTATTCCCCTGAAATTCATAAAGCGCAAGATTGTTAATATGTCTTGCCCCAAAAAAGCATTCCTGACTGCACATTATATGCGCAGACAGGCAGCAAAGGATCAAAGAGGAACTTTAGTATTAAATATGAAATTATTCCAAACTAATTTCAGTTAATTATGAGTGGTACAAAAGAAAAAATAATAGCCGAAAGCAAAGACCTTTTTTTTGAAACTGGTATTGCTAACACTAGGCTACAACAAATTGCAGATGCCTGTAGCATCAGTGTTGGTAACCTTGCCTATCATTTTAAAAACAAAGAGACAATAGTTGAGGCAGTGTATGATAATCTCTTTGAAGAATTGTCATCAATTTTATCTCAATATATTAACCATAAGCATTTACAAGGGTTTGATATTTTGTTTTCCCGACTCTATTTCTTTTATGAACATAATCGGTTTACTTTCAATAATACTTGGGAAATTGAACGCAACCATCCGGAGATTCAAAAAGAATGGCTCACTGTCAATAATAAAATTCTACAACAGTTAAAACGAAAAATTCAAGTTTGTCAGCAAGATGAAATCTTCAAACCCGAGCCTGTAAAGGGAAATTATGACTTACTAGCCCACAGTCTACTGATTCTGATCAACAGCTGGATTCCTCAACAAATACTACGACAAATGCCAGTTACAGAGAAATTATACAAAAATTGTTTATGGAATCTTCTTTATCCAAATTTTTCAAAAAAAGGGGCTTCCATTTATCATGAGATTATTGTCCCCGAAAGATTTATATAAAAAATTTGCTAGGTTAGAAAATTCTTTCTAGATTTAGAAATAATTTTCTAAATCAACAGTATAAAAACGATTGCTTATGGCTAATGTTTTATGGTTACAAGGTGGTGCCTGTAGTGGTAACACAATGTCTTTTTTAAATGCTGAGGAACCTACGGTTGTAGAATTGGTTGTGGATTTCGGTGTCAATATTTTATGGCATCCATCCATAGGTTTGGAGATTGGCCATCAGGTAACTCATCTTTTACATGATATTTTGGCAGGTAAAGTACAAATGGATATTCTTGTTTATGAAGGTTCTATAATTGAGGGACCGAATGGAACAGGGACTATGAACTATTTCTGCGACAGACCAATGAAAGATTGGGTGAAAGAACTTGCAGCAGTAGCTGGTTATGTAGTAGCCATTGGAGATTGTGCTACTTGGGGAGGTATCCCAGCAGTACCACCCAATCCTAGTGAAAGTACAGGTATGCAGTTTCTAAAAAAAGAAAAAGGAGGTTTCCTTGGAGCTGATTATAAATCAAAAGGCGGACTACCTGTTATTAATATTCCTGGTTGTCCTGCGCATCCAGATTGGATTACTCAAATTTTGGTAGCCATTTCTACAGGTAGAATTGGAGATGTATTGATTGATGAATTTCATCGTCCTAAAACATTCTTTACAGATTTTGTACAAACTGGGTGTCCTAATGCCATCAGTTTTGCCCAAAAAATGGATGGCGGCTTTGGTAAAAGAGGCGGATGTCTCTTTTATGAAGTGGGCTGTCGTGGACCAATGACCAGAGCAAGTTGTAACAGAATTTTATGGAACAGAACAAGTAGTAAGACCAGGGCTAATCATCCATGTCTGGGTTGTACTGAACCAGGTTTCCCGCACAATGATCTTGTAAAAGGTTCTGTATTTAAAACCATGAAGTATCTAGGCTTCTTGCCAAAAGAAGTGCCGACTGGTGTTTCCAAACTCGGCTATTACTCAAGAGCTGGAGTTGAAAAGGTAATGGGATCTATAGAACGGGTTATGGGAACAGAACAGGAACATTTTGAAACCAGTAAATAATCTTCAAATAAAATTCAAATAAAGAATATGTCTACAGTAAAAGAACTGAATATATCTCCAGTTGGTCGCGTTGAGGGTGATTTGGATGTAAAAGTATACATGGAAAATGGAGTTGTTACCCGTGCACACACGCAGGCTGCGATGTTTCGTGGTTTTGAAAGAATCATGCAGGGCAAAGATCCGCAAAGCGGATTAATTGTAACCCCACGTATTTGTGGTATATGTGGTGGATCGCATTTATATTGTGCATCCTCAGCTTTAGATACGGCATGGAAGACACAACTTCCTCCTAATGCATTACTTTTAAGGGCATTGGGTCAGGCTACTGAAACAATACAGAGTATACCCCGTTGGTTTTATGCCATTTTTGCAACAGATATGGCAAATAAAAAATTTGCTAACAAAAAACTCTACGATGAAGTTGTAAAAAGATTTGCCGCCTATGTGGGTACATCATTCCAATCAGGAGTTACTGCCAGCGGTAGACCGGTTGAGGTGTATGCACTTTTTGGAGGTCAGTGGCCGCATAGTAGCTATATGGTCCCTGGAGGTGTAATGTGCGCCCCTACTTTAAAGGATATTACAAGGGCACATTCCATTATGAATCAATTCAGGAATGACTGGCTTGAAACTACTTGGCTGGGTTGTTCTATTGAAAAATACAGAAGGGTACAGAGTTGGGACGACTTAATGGCGTGGGTAGACGAAAATGAAAGCCAACGTAATAGTGATTTGGGGCTGTTCATTAGGGCTTCATTAGAATTTGGACTTGATAAGTTTGGTCAGGGTTGTGGAAATTATGTGGCTTATGGTACTTATTTGCACAAGGACAAATATAATAATCCAACAATTGAAGGTAGAAATGATGCTTTGATTAGTCCTTCAGGATATTATGACAGTCACTCAAAAAAATATAGCGACTTCGATCATCTGCAAATTAAAGAACATGTTACGCATAGCTGGTATCAGGATCACAAAGCAGCTCATCCATGGGAAGAACCTATACCAACTCCAGTGACTTCACAAAATCTTGAAGAGACTGATTTCAGTGGAAAATATAGCTGGTCAAAAGCTCCGAGATATATGGATAATTCTGCAGAAGCTGGCCCGTTGTCAAGATGTTTAATGTATGCAAAACCAAATAATCTGGAACACCAAACCAAGGACTTTCTTATTAAGGATGCTATGGATAAAATGGGACCGAGTGTATTCTTAAGAACATTGGCGCGTGTACATGAAGCTCCTATGTTATATGATAACATCGATACTTGGTTAAGACAAATCAGACTAGATGATGAATTTTATATCAAGCCTGAGGAAAGAGATGGCAAGGGCTTTGGAGCTACTGAAGCGGCACGTGGCGCATTGGCACATTGGATCGAAATTGAAAATGGTGTGATAAAGAACTATCAGGTAATGGCACCTACCACCTGGAATGTAGGTCCAAATGATTCAGAAGGAAAGTCAGGCCCTATTGAATCAGCCCTTGAAGGAATTGAAATTGAAGATGCTAACGATCCTGTTGAAGTTGGTATGGTGGCTCGTTCTTTTGATAGTTGTTTGGTTTGTACTGTACATGCACATGATGCTAAAACTGGCAAGCAGTTAGCTAAGTTCAAGCTCTAATTTCATAAATACCAAAAGAAAAAGCCTGACGAAAGTTGGGCTTTTTCTTTGAAGTAACTAAATTTTTTTAGCTTTTGCCACGAATTTCTACCCTCCATACATTAATATTGGAATAAGAATGAGAAGTAAAGCAACAGCCATAATGGGCTTTGGAAATCCATGTCGAAGTGATGACGCCATTGGTATTTATGTTATAGACCAGCTAAGGAAATATGTCGGTGAAGAACCAAATATTTCAATATTAGATATGGGTACAAGTGCATTTGAAGTACTTTACCAATTGAAAGGTCATCAAAAAATAATATTGGTGGATGCAGTCGTAAATACAGGAGAGCAGATTGGAACTTTATACAAGGTGCCAGCACAAGAAGTGATGACGGCTCCTCAAGATGATCCTATGGTTTTTTTGCATAGTATTAAGTGGGATCAGGCACTGAGTTATGCAAAAAAAATTATGCAGAGCGATTACCCTGAAGATATACAAGTATACCTGATAGCAATTGAAAATACAAAATTAGATATGGAATTGAGTGACGAAGTAAAAAAAGCTGGAGATAAAGTAGTTCAAATCATTCTTAAAGAAGAACTCTCGTATATAGTTTAAGCAATCTAAGAAAATTCAACATTGATTACACTTACAAACAGGCACTTGATCATCAGCAACGAGATCGTTGAAAGTATTTTTGGGTTTTCTTCTCAGGTAAACTGGGTATATTATGATGTCAAGAAAATATTGATGATTGCATCGCAGCATGATGATATTTTTAAAGGCCTGCATAAAACTTCTATGAGTATGCTGAAATTCAAAAACAGTAAAGGTGACAGAAGTATATCGTTAGAAGAAATGCTGATTGACAACGAACTGGATAGTAGTGATAGGTCATTGGAATTTAATGCAGACGAAAAAATGAAAATACTGACAGTACATTTTTCATAAATTATGATTACAATATTTGTTTCGACAGAACTAAGAGAATCAGTAAAAAATCTGATTAATCAGGAGGATAGACTAAATGAATTAGTCAATTTATCCGTTGAAGACGCTGATGCAATTACAATTAAAGTTTCTTCTATAATTGAAGTGTTACCCGACTGGGAGAATCTGCAACCACCAGTTCTATTTCCTAGTGTTTCATATAAGGATAAAATTTTACTAGGGATTATTTATGCCAAACTAAATAATTACGAGAAGGCCTATGAGATCTTAGAAGAATATCCGGATATATTACAAACTGTTGATATTTTAAACCGACTCCAAAATTCAGTACCATTTCAAGGATATGAATGGCAATTTGATTCCTTTGAAAATCTGCACAATAAAGCAATTGCATTCCACTATGGATCACAGAATGAAAGCGCTTCAAGTTTAGATATAGCAGAGGCATATGAATCTGCCATTAACTGTAGTAAAGAAAAATCAAGAAGACAATTCACTGCGTATCATCTTGCACAATTTTATCTTGATCAGAATATTGAAGTAAAAGCACTGAATATCATCAATACTATTTTAAATGAATGTGATTCTCCTAAAATATGCATTGCATTTAAAGATATTCTTTGTAAAATATGGCAGAAAAATTTAGTAGTACCTTATGATGTTAAAGTACTAGGAGAATTGAAGACTACATTATGGGAATGCCTAGAATATTATGAGTTGAATGGTAGGATGACAGAAGCTGCAATGATTTTGATGGATGCTACTTATATTGCTACAATCAGCGAAAGTTTTAGTGAAGCGCTGGGTTATATCAGTAGGGCTATTACCATAATTGAAAAGGAACAACTTCTTGAGCTTCTAGCCCAAGCACAATTTTCAAAAGGAAATCTACTCCAAACATGGGCACAAAATGGGAATCCTCAGTTCTATCGGGCAGCAGTTCAATCATATCAGGCAGCATTGAAGACATTTACCAAAGAGGATTATCCAGATATTTTTGCTGAAATTCATCATCAATTAGGGAAAGTTTATGCAGAAATTCCAGACGAGGTAAAGAAGAAAGGGGTATGGGCTGCTGTTTCAGTTTCCTCTTTCAACGAGGCACTCAATTATTATAATAAGATTGATTTTCCTTATCAGTTTGCAATGATTTGTAATAGTATGGGGAATGCCTATACCAAATATCCGGCTGCTTTGCATACAGACAACTTCGATAAGGCACTTGCCTGGTATAGGGAAGCATTGGATATTAGAACCACAGCAACATATCCCTTAGAACGTGTTTTAACGCTCTGTAACTATTTAGAAGCTAGCTGGTTTGTTGGAAATAAGGAGGAATTTGACGAAGATCGATTCAACGAAATGATGAATGTAGCTAATGAAATCATCCTGCTTAGTAATGATGAGAAGATTCTCAATAGCGCTAAGAATGATATTCAAAGACTAGAAGCGCTCAAGGCAGAAACTCAAAATTAGAAAATATTTTCTAAGGACTCATTTTATATGTTGTTTCTAGTCTATGTTGACTTATTTTCAAGGTTCATTAGTTATGACTATGTTCCATGCATGAAATATCACTTGTTAGAAATATTTTTAATACTCTTGAGGCTGAATTCCCCGACAGATTCAGCGAAATCCGAAATATCTATTTAACTGTAGGAGAGTTGAGTAACGTACAACCTATCTTAATGCAAAATGCATTTGAGGCAGTGAAGGAAGATGACCCTAAATATAGAAATACAATACTTAATGTTGAAGTATTACCCATCAAAATATTTTGTGATTCATGTAATCAGGAGACTATTGTAAGTCAATATAAATTTATTTGTAAATATTGCCAGTCTTCCTCCCGCAACGTGATACAAGGGGAAGAATTATTAATCAGTAAAATTGAATTTATAACTTAAAAGCTATGAGTCAACCCAAAAGTAACAGAGCTCCAGTTGGAAGTGTACAATGTGAGAATACCACTTTGAATCTATTGAAGGCAAATGATTTTGTTGCAAAAGCAATTAAGGAGAAACTTGCTCCTTATAATGTGCTAGTATTAAATATATGTTCTTCTCCAGGAAGTGGTAAGACAACATTGATGCAGGAAACAGGGAAAAAATTAAAAGATACTTTGAATATTGGTGTTTTAGTAGGTGATCCCGAAACAGAAAGAGATGCTATTCGAATCAGGGAGTCAGGAATTGATTGTTTACAAATTGTAACTGGAGGAATGTGCCATATTGAAGCGCAGATGATATTACAAGCACTAGATCATTTTGATTATCAGCATCTGGATATATTATTTATTGAAAATGTTGGCAACCTGGTTTGCCCTGCTGCATTCGATCTTGGGGAAGATTACAGAATTACATTAATTGCCAGCACAGAGGGTGATGATAAACCCAAAAAATATCCACGAATGTTTTTGACTAGTGAGTTGATGGTGGTAAGTAAATCAGATCTTCTGCCTTATGTGCCATTTAGTGTAGAGGCTGTTACAAAAGATGCAAGGGAGATTAATCCTGATATAGAGGTTATAACTATAAGTAGCCTAAACGGTATGGGAATAGATGAATGGTGTAGTTGGCTGAAACAAAAAGTAAGTGAGAAAAAACAAAATTTAGTTACAACCTAAGTTCATTTGCAAAACATTCATACATATCATATTCACCTGACTGGTATAGTACAAGGAGTTGGCATGAGACCATTTGTTGTGCAGCTAGCGCTTCATTTTAAATTAAATGGTTGGATCAATAACACAACTGATGGGGTACATATTGAATTCAATGGTACTGAATATCAGGCAAATCAATTCCTTGATCGAATTATAAGTGCTCCACCTCCTTTTGCTTTAATTAGAAAGTATACTTTATTTAAAACCGATAATAAACTTTTCGATTCTTTTGAAATAATTGAGAGTGATGTTAATTCTATTCCAGATCTTTTATTAACTCCAGATTTTGGATTGTGTTTTGAATGCAGAACTGAACTGCATAGTGTTTCAAACAGAAGATTTCATTATCCATTCATAACTTGTACAAATTGTGGTCCGAGATTTTCAATAACCAAAAAACTTCCTTACGACCGATTGAATACTTCGATGAAAAATTTTTCAATCTGTGATACGTGTAGTCATGAGTATAGCACTGTTAGTGACCGGAGATTTTACTCTCAAACTAATTCTTGTCACAAATGCAGTATTTCAATGAAATTGTTTGAAAATGGTAAAGAGACAGAAACATTAAACCCGGAAATGATCTTGGAGATAATTCAACAATTTCTCAAAGAGGGTAAGATCGTTTCGGTAAAAGGTGTTGGGGGATATGTATTACTTTGTGATGCGACTAATTCCAGTAGTATACAATTATTAAGAAAGCGCAAACAGCGACAAGCTAAACCGTTTGCTTTATTGTTCCACTCAGTGGAACAGATGAAAACTTTTGTAGAATGGAGTGAATCTGAAAAGAAATGTCTTCAATCATCTGTCGCTCCAATTCTACTTCTCAAAAGCAAAAAAAATAGTGAACTTGCAATAGATGATATTGCCCCTGGCCTTTCCCATCTGGGTTGTATGCTTCCAAATTCACCACTATTGGAATTGATTGCTGAATCGTTCAATAAACCTTTGATTTGTACCAGTGCTAATATCAGTGAAAGTCCTATACTATTTCGAGATATAGATGCTTTGACCCATCTACATCACATTGCAGATATTATCTTGAGCCATAACAGAGAGATTGTAGCAGCACAGGATGATAGTGTGATCAAGTTCGCCAGATATTCAAATCAAAAAATTATTATCCGCCGGGCAAGAGGCTTAGCTCCGAATTTTCTGGGGTATATTCAAAATCAAGATAAATCTATTCTTGCTACAGGAGCGTTGATGAAAAGTAGCTTTACCTTTCAAACTCGTCAAAAAACATTTGTAAGTCAGTATCTTGGTAGCACGGGTACAATTGAGGCTCAAGAAATGTATCGGAATTCGTTGAAAAATCTGACTGATCTGTTGCAATTTAAACCTGAGAAAATTGTGTCAGACAATCATCCTGATTATTTTTCAACTCAGTTAGCGAAGGAAATATCTACTATTCATGCTATCCCGTTTAATCAGGTTCAACACCATAAGGCACACTTTGCAGCAGTCCTTGCAGAGCATTCACTTCTCGATAGTCATGAATCAATCCTTGGAGTAATTTGGGATGGAACAGGAATTGGTGATGATGCACAAATATGGGGGAGTGAATTTTTTAAATTTGAGAATAACAGTATGCTGAGGTGTTATCATTTTGACTATTTTCCTCAAGTACTTTATGATAAAATGTCAAGAGAGCCCAGGCTTTCTGCTATGGCAATTTGTGATGATGTATTAGGGAGTGATACTTTGTTGAAAGAGAAATTTACTGATGTTGAATGGTCCTATTATAAAAAGTTACTTGGAACAGGAACGAAAATCAATTGCTGTTCTCTGGGCAGAGTTTTTGATGCTGTTGCTTCTTTACTAGGTCTATCAGATAAGCAAAGTTATGAAGGGGAGGCAGCTATGCTTTTACAGGATCTTGCCGAGAAGTATACTGATGAATATGGTTATGATATCGGTGAGAGTTATTTTATGGAAGGAGCTCACTACTACCGAATCTCCACTAGTTCTTTATTCAGTTCAATCATACGGGATATTCACAAAAATAAAACTAACTCATTTATTGCTGCAAAATTTCATTTTTCGCTTGTTCATCTTGTCGAAATTATAGCTGGTAATATTGGTGTCAAAAAGGTAGCTTTTAGTGGAGGTGTATTTCAGAATAGTCTGCTCGTTGATATGCTTCAACAGTTGCTTCAAAAAAAGTTAGAACTTTTTTTTCACGATCAATTACCGCCTAATGATGAAAATATTTCATTTGGGCAGATGGTTTACGTTGATCGACAGATTGATAGCTCCTTAATTATCGATTTGAATGATGTTAGAAATCATGTTACTATAGAACAACCAGAAAATCAATTATTGATAACAGAAAAAGATAAATTTTAATACTATGTGTTTAGCAATTCCAGGTAAAATTCAAAGTATTGATACCATTCACAATGGGATGGTACGCATGGCAAAGGTCTCTTTTGGCGGAATCATTAAGGAAGCTTCGCTAGAGATGTTGCCTGCAGCTGATATTGGCGATTATGTTCTTGTACATGTAGGAGTAGCCATAAGTAAAATAAATGAAGAGGAAGCCGCCAAAACTTTTGAGTATTTAAAGGAAATCGGTGAAATAGATGAGCTTATTGAACATACACAAGTAGATAAACTTTAAAATCTAAAGAACATAAAACATGAGATCAATTTATTTGTTGGTTACGTTCTTTTGGGGTATAAATTCTATGGCGCAAAACAAAAAGGTAATCATTCTTGATATAGATTCAAAAACACCCATTCAGTCAGCAATAATGCAATCCCAGAGCGGAAACGTAACTTTACTAGCCGACGAAAATGGACTAATACTATTGAACAATGATATTCAGAAAAATTATTATGTAACTATTAGTTGTGTCGGCTATAAGGCTGAAACCCTTTTATTAAGCAAGTTAAACTTTACGGATGCGAGGGCTACCGTGTATTTGCAAAAATCTGTTTCTAGTTTAAAGGACGTAGTTGTAAGTTCAAGTTCCAAAACAGGATTATTCAAAACCATCAGTGATTTAGATATACATTTACGACCCATAAACAACTCTCAAGAAGTACTAAGAATGGTGCCAGGCTTATTTATAGGCCAACATGCAGGTGGTGGTAAAGCTGAACAAATATTCTTAAGAGGATTTGATATTGACCACGGAACTGACATTAATATTTCTGTAGATGGTATGCCGGTAAATATGGTAAGCCATTCCCACGGACAAGGGTATGCGGACTTACATTTTTTAATTCCAGAACTTATTCAAAAAGTAAATTTTAATAAAGGACCTTATTTTGCCGACAAAGGAAATTTTACGACAGCAGGTTATGTAGAATTTAGAACAAAAGACTATTTAACCAATAGTTTTGCAAAAATAGAAGCAGGGCAGTTTAATACTGCAAGAGTCGTTACAGGTATTAATTTATTAAAAGCAAAAGCAGATGGAAAAAATCAGAGTTTGTATATAGCAGGTGAAGGCTCTTATACTAAAGGTTTTTTTGCTAGCCCACAAGATTTTAGTAGAGTAAATGGTATTATAAAATACCGCACAAACTTAAATAATCAAAACACATTAACAGCTACCGCCACAGCATTTAGTAGTAAGTGGAATGCATCAGGTCAAATTCCCGACAGAGTAGTTGATGCAGGGACAATTGGTTTTTTTGGTGCTATTGACCCTAATGAAGGTGGTAATACATCAAGGTATAATGTTAACTTCGAATTACTATCGTATTTAAACGATGGAGGTACCATTAGAAATCAATTATTGTATTCTAAGTACAATTTTGAACTGTACTCTAATTTTACTTTTTTCAAAGAAGACCCAATAAATGGCGACCAAATACGTCAAAAGGAAAACAGAAATATATTCGGCTACAATTCTATTTACCACAAAGAATATTATATAGGTCAATATAAAACAGAAACAAATGCAGGTGTTCAGATTAGATACGATGATGTAAATGATATTGAATTAACAAGAACAAAAAATAGAACAATTGACTTAAGCCCATTAATGATGGGTGATGTTACTGAATTAAATGTAGGAAGCTTTTACAGTCAACGAATATCTCTCACAAAAAAAATGGATATAACCGGCGCAGTAAGAGTAGATTATTTTACAAATAAATACAATGATAAACTTTCATCAAATAAGCTGTCATCTAATTCAGCTATCTTAAGTCCGAAATTAAATTTTAATTATAAGGTAAATAATAATGTAAAATTATATTTATATAACGGCAGAGGTTTTCATAGTAACGATACCAGGGTTGCAGTTCAACAAAATGGGAAAAAGGTATTGCCACCAGCTTATGGTTCTGATTTAGGAGGCATATTCAAAATAGGTGATAAAATGTTTTTACAAACTGCCTTTTGGTATTTGTGGCTAGATCAGGAGTTTGTGTATGTGGGTGATGAAGGCGTTGTAGAAGCAGGAGGGCAAACTCGTAGGTATGGTATAGACGTTTCAGTAAGATACGAATTGGCCAGAAATTTATATGCAGATATAGACTTAAACTTCACAAATCCAAGATCTATTGGCGTTCCAGCAACTGAAAATTACATACCCTTGGCTCCCCGTATTACAAGTATTGGTGGTATTACTTATAGAAAACTAACTGGATGGAATGGTAGTTTGCGATACCGGTATATGGCAGACAGACCGGCAAATGAATCCAACTCAGTAATTGCGAAGGGTTATTTTGTAACCGACGCTGCGGTAAATTTTTCAAAGAAAAAATGGGAAGCAGGTTTCAGTATCCAAAATCTATTTAATGTGAAATGGAAAGAAACCCAGTTTGATACTGAAAGCCAATTGCAAACAGAAACTTCTCCTGTTTCAGAAATTCATTTTACGCCGGGCACTCCTTTTTATGCTCGACTCAATTATACAGTTTATTTTTAAAATAAATAAAATACCATGAAATATTTAAGCGAATACAGAGATGCAGAAGTTGTGCATGAATACTTAGCAGAGCTAAAAAAAATAACTACAAAGTCATGGACATTAATGGAAATATGTGGTGGGCAAACGCATAGTTTAGTAAAAAATGGCATACTATCGCTACTGCCCAAAAATATTCAAATGGTACATGGCCCTGGCTGTCCGGTTTGTGTAACACCATTGCATTTAATTGATAAAGCCGTGTTTTTAGCCGAAGAAAAGAAAGCTATTTTATGTTCTTACGGTGATATGTTAAGAGTGCCTGGCAGCAAAAAGAGTTTGTTGGAAGCTAAAGCAAATGGTGCAGATGTTCGTATTTTATATTCGCCTTTGGAGGCAGTAAAATTGGCAAAAGAAAACCCCAATAAACAAGTTGTTTTTTTTGCAGTTGGGTTTGAAACCACTGCACCTGCCAATGCATTAAGTGTATTGCATGCACAAAGAGAAGAACTTAGTAACTATTCCATTCTTACATCACACGTATTGGTGCCTCCTGCTATAGAAGCTATTGTAAACGATGAATCAAATATTGTGCAAGGATTTTTGGCCGCCGGGCATGTGTGTACCATAATGGGTATTCATCAATATTTTCCGTTGGTAAATAATAATAAATTACCTATTGTAATTACAGGGTTTGAGCCAGTAGATATTTTGCAAGGCATCGTAATGTTGGTAAAACAATTGGAAAGAGGCTCGTATAAATTAGAAAATCAATATGGTCGTTTTGTATCGGATGAGGGAAATGTGGAGGCACAAAAAATATTGCAAAAAGTATTTTCTGTAGTAGATAGAGAATGGCGTGGTATCGGCACAATACCCTTAAGTGGCTACGAGTTAAATGAAGCGTATGCTGCTTTTGATGCCAATAAAAAATTTGACATCACCATTGATAAAGTAGAAGAAAGCAAAGAATGTATTGCAGGCGAAATATTACGAGGTGTAAAAAAACCAATGCAATGTCCACAATTTGGCAAAGGTTGCACACCATTAAAGCCCTTGGGCGCACCCATGGTAAGTAGCGAAGGTGCTTGTGCTGCTTATTATCATTTTAGTAATGTAGATGTACTTGTTTAGGTTCCCCTCAAAAATAAGCTTCAATGGATGCTAATATAAAAATGCAATTATCTTGTCCCATGCCCAAATTCGATTTTGATACCA
>Ga0078894_10002215_pt1 | contig 14659 bp, 21 predicted proteins | sample LauGreSu1BDMLBSD_2_FD_67506 | JGI IMG/M metagenome (GOLD analysis project Ga0078894, IMG submission 67506) | Freshwater lake microbial communities from Lake Michigan, USA - Su13.BD.MLB.SD (version 4) (version 4) | ecosystem: Environmental > Aquatic > Freshwater > Lake | place: Lake Michigan... | reverse complement strand
TGTTTGTAGAGAAGAGCGAAATCACTATTACAGCAACGACCCCGGCGCAGTTGGAGCATGCGATCAAAGAGAAAATCAATCGGATATTGGGAAGAGAGAATATAGAGATAGAAGAAGCGGAATACGCAGAAGATTACGAAGAAGAACTAGAAGAGGAAGAATACGAGGAAAACGAAGAGGAGATAGAGGGAGAAGACGAAGATGTTGAAGACGAAGAATAAAGTATTGGATGCGGAGTTAAATATAACTCCCGCAGAGATAGCCGCATTACTAAATAATCTTTCTTCTTTGTCTGAAGCAGATAAACGCGATATTTTAATTGACCTAGAGCGTTACGAAAAAGCAGTAGCTAAACAAAAATCGCACGATGACTTCCTAGTTTTTGTTAAAGCCATGTGGCCTGAGTTCATTTCAGGCAGACACCACGCAAAAATGGCCCGTGCGTTCGAACGAGTGGCACGCGGGGAGGTGAAACGACTCATTATTAACATGCCGCCTCGGCATACGAAGTCGGAATTCGCCTCTTACCTGCTTCCAGCATGGTTTTTGGGCAAATTTCCTGAGAAAAAGGTCATTCAAACCTCTCACACTGCCGAATTGGCAGTTAATTTTGGTCGAAAAGTTCGAAATTTGGTCGATGAAGACCGTTATAGAGACATTTTTCCTGAAACTGTGCTGCAAGTGGACTCAAAAGCGGCAGGGAGATGGAATACCAGCAAAGGCGGCGACTATTTCGCTATCGGTGTGGGCGGTGCGGTGACCGGTAAGGGTGCAGACCTCCTTATTATTGACGATCCACACTCAGAACAAGAGGCGACAATCGCCGAATCGAACCCTGAAGTCTATGACAAGACCTATGAGTGGTACACGTCCGGGCCAAGACAGCGACTTCAACCCGGAGGTGCGATTGTTATAGTGATGACACGGTGGTCCAAACGAGACTTGACTGCACAAGTCCTTAAAGCCGCCGCGATGCGGGATGGAGAAGAATGGGAAGTGATCGACTTCCCCGCCATCTTACCTTCAGGTAACCCCCTCTGGCCAGAATTTTGGCCGCTTGAAGAATTGGAAGTCCTCCGGAACGAGCTACCGTTCCCCAAGTGGTCTGCACAGTACATGCAAGACCCGACCTCCGACGCCAGCGCCATAATCAAAAGAGAATGGTGGCAACTCTGGGAAAAAGAGAATCCTCCCCCGTGCGAATTTATTCTGATGTCTTGGGATACAGCATTTGAAAAACATAACCGCGCGGACTATTCCGCGTGTACGATATGGGGTATATTTTATAAGGATGACGACGGGAGTGATTGGGAGGTTAGAAAAGAAGAAAGAGGGATGCCTCAAGCAAACATAATTCTTCTTAACGCTTTCCGTGACCGGTTGGAGTTTCCTGAATTAAAACGGTTGGTTCTTGATCAGTATAAAGAATGGCAGCCGGACGGCGTGATTATCGAAAAGAAGGCGAGCGGGGCACCGCTTATTTATGAGCTTCGGTCCATGGGGATCCCAGTGCAGGAATTCACTCCTACCAAGGGGAACGACAAGATATCTCGGTTAAACGCAGTTTCTGACATCTTTGCTTCTGGTAAAGTCTGGACACCAGAAACCCGTTGGGCGGAAGAGGTTGTGGAGGAAGTGGCGTCATTCCCCGCTGGGGAACACGATGACTATGTGGACTCCGTTTCCATGGCGCTTGCACGGTTTAGGCAGGGCGGCTACGTGCGGTCTGTGCTGGATGAGCCTGATCAAGACTTGAATTGGCGGTATCGGAATCCGAACCGCAAACCATATTACTAAGGGGAAAAACCCATGGCCGAGCTTGACGAAAACGAAATGCCAGAAATCGAAGTGGAAATCGAAGACGACGGAAGTCGCCTCCCTGACGAGGAAGTAGAGGAGGAGTCGGAAGCTGAGTTCGACATGGACGAGCTGCTAGGTGTTTCCAAGATTGAAGATGACGACAAGGACAGCGAGTTCTTTGAGAACTTGGCAGAAGATATGCCGGAGTCTGTACTAGCGTCCTTGGCCTCTGACCTGATTGAAGACTTTGAAGGAGACTTGTCCTCACGTAAGGATTGGCTCCAGACCTACATCGACGGCATGGAGCTGTTGGGGTTGAAGATTGAGAAGCGGATGGAGCCGTGGGCGGGTGCGTGTGGTGTGTTCCACCCCCTGCTGTCTGAGGCCCTCGTCAAGTTTCAAGCCGAGACTATCATGGAGACCTTCCCTGCAATGGGGCCGGTCAAGACAAAGATTATCGGTAAAGAAAGTCCTGAGAAGCTACGTGCCGCCGAGAACGTCCGGGATGACATGAATTTTCAGCTTACAGAGGTGATGACGGAGTATCGCCCGGAGCATGAGCGGTTGTTGTGGGGGTTGGGTCTTAGTGGGAATGCCTTCAAGAAGGTGTACTACGACCCGTCCGTTGACCGTCCGACGGCGTTGTATGTTCCTGCGGAAGACCTCGTGGTGCCGTACGGCGCGTCTAACCTTGAGACGGCTGAGCGCATTACCCACGTGATGAGGAAATCGAAGAATGAGATTCGCAAACTTCAGGCTGCGGGCTTCTATCGAGATGTTGATTTGGGCGAGCCACGCAAAGGTGACTTGGATGAGGTTGAGAAGAAGATTGCGGAGAATATGGGGTTCTCTGCCACTTCCGATGATCGATTTAAGATTCTAGAGATGCACGTCAACTTGGACTTGTCGGACTACGACGAGAGCGACGACGAGGCCAAGGATGAATCGAAGGAAGGGATCGCACTTCCCTACGTGGTCACTATAGAGAAGACGACCGAAACCGTCCTTTCTATCTACCGCAACTGGGCTCCTGAGGATGAGAAGAAGGCTAAGCGGGAGCACTTCGTCCACTATCCATACATTCCGGGGTTTGGCTTCTATGCGTTTGGTCTTGTGCATCTTCTTGGCAGCTTTGCTAAATCTGGCACTTCTCTCATTAGGCAGTTGGTTGATGCCGGCACTCTCTCAAATTTGCCCGGAGGATTTAAGACCCGAGGTATGCGAATCAAGGGAGATGACACGCCTATCTCCCCCGGAGAGTTCCGTGATGTAGACGTAGCGTCCGGGACAATCAAGGACAACATCATGACGCTGCCGTACAAGGAGCCGTCGCAGGTGTTGTACCAGCTTCTGGGAACCATCGTCGAAGAAGGACGCAAGTTCGCGTCTACGTCAGATCTCAAAGTTGCGGATATGTCCTCGCAGTCTCCTGTAGGGACTACGCTGGCAATTCTGGAGCGTACGTTGAAGGTAATGACATCCGTCCAAGCGCGGGTGCACTACGCGATGAAGCGTGAGTTCCGGTTGTTGGCGGCGATCATTCGGGACTTTGCGCCTAAAGAGTATGCGTACGAGCCGGATACCGGTGGACGCAAGGCCAAGCAGAAGGATTACGACGTGGTGGAGGTTATCCCCGTGTCAGATCCTAACTCCAGCACTATGGCTCAGAAGGTTGTGCAGTATCAGGCGGTGATGCAGTTGGCTCAGACTGCTCCGCAGATGTACGACATGAAAGAGCTACACCGACAGATGCTTGAGACGTTGGGGGTCAAGAACCTGAGCAAGGTTCTACCGAACGAAGAAGAAGTTAAGCCCATGGATCCCGTGACGGAGAACATGGCGATGCTTACGGGCAAACCTGTGCAGGCGTTCATGTATCAAGACCATGAAGCACACCTCGCAGTACACGTCTCAATGGCACAAGACCCCAAGATCATGGAGCTGATGAAGCAGAACCCGAATGCTCAAGTTATGAGCGCGGCGTTGGCTACACACGTTTCTGAGCATGTGGCGTTCCTATATCGCAAACAGATTGAGGAGCAGTTGGGTACTGCGTTGCCTCCGGAAGACGAGAAGCTGCCTGAGGACATCGAAGTTCAGATTTCCAAGCTCACGGCTGAAGCCGCCAAACAACTTCAGCAGAAGAACCAAGCTGAGGCTCAACAGCAGCAACAGCAGCAGGAAGCTCAAGATCCGCTGAACATCATTCAGAGAGAAGAGCTGAACTTGCGGAAACAGGAACTTGAAATGAAAGCGAAGAAGGAGATGGCCGCGTTGGATTTGGATAAGCAGCGGCTTGAGATTGAAAAATCAAAAATGGCGATTGAGCTTGGGCGGATTGAAGAAGACACCGAGAACAAAGATAAAGACCGCTCCATTAAGCAGCTTATTGAGGGGACCAAACTAGCAATGCAGATGGGTATGAAACAGGAGGATCGAGAAGCGCAGGAACTCGCTCAACAGCGACAGGCAATCGACCGACTGTTACAGCCCCAACCTAATTCTCAACAGCAAACTCCTAACAAAAATAAGAGTTATTAATAATGGATATTTTAGATTTATTGGTAAGCAAGATTAAAGAGCGATACGAAGATGTAAAAGAGGATTTGGCATCAGGGGTTGCCAAAGACTACGCAGATTATAGATATACCTGTGGAGTCATGAATGGATTGTTAAGTGTTAAAACATATATAGAAGATATGCAGAAAACAATGGAGGATTATTAATGAGCGCTGTAGTAGAGGTACAAACCCTCGAAGAAGAGCAAGAAATGTCTCAGGAAAAGAAAGCGGCCCAACTGCCGGATCCCAAGGGATACAGAATCCTTTGTGCTATTCCTGAAATCGAAGACAAGTTTGAAAGCGGACTTATCAAGGCCGAGCGGACCATTAAGGACGAAGAGCTACTGGCAACGGTGCTTTTTGTCGTGAAAATGGGACCGGACTGCTACAAAGATGAGTCTCGGTTTCCGACTGGCCCCTACTGCAAAGAGGGGGATTTTGTGATTGTGCGCCCGCACACCGGGACGCGCTTGAATATTCATGGTCGGTCATTTCGGCTAATTAACGATGATTCCGTCGAGGGCGTTGTAGAAGACCCGCGCGGGATTGCTCGCGGTCGATAACAGGAGATTTGATAAATGAGTACGCTACAAAACGCAGAAGAAAACGACCTGTCGGCACTCGAAAATGCAGACGAGTTGGAAATCGAAATCGAAGACGATACTCCTGAAGAGGACAAAGGCCGAGCGCCTATGCCCAAGGAAATTGTCGAAAAGCTGGAAGTAGATGAGCTTGACGAAATTTCTAAGGAAAAGGCAAAGCAGCTTAAAAAGGTTTGGCACGACGAGCGTCGCGCAAAGGAAGCCGCCGCCCGAGAACGGGACGAGGCAGTACGGATTGCGCAGCGACTTGCGTATGAAAATCAAACACTTAAAAAGACCCTTGGAGACGGTGAACAGGCTTATATTGGCACCGCTAAGAGGTCTTTTGAGAGAGAACTTGAACTCGCAAAACGCGAATTTAAGGAGGCTTACGATTCTGGGGATGCCGAAAGAGTTGCGGATGCGCAAGAAAAACTCATGTCGGCGAAACTTAATTTGAGAGGGGCAGAAACTTACACCCCTCAATATAATTACCAAGAACCTTTACAAACCCCCGATTTTTCTGCACATAATATAGACACCGGAAAGTGGTCTGCTCAGGCGGAATCCCAGCAGACTCCACAACCCGACCCCAAGGCACTTTCGTGGCAAGAACGAAACAAATGGTTTGGGGAAGATCGTGTTATGACGAGTTTCGCCTTTGGGCTTCACGAGGAATTGGTAGGCAGCGGAATAGACCCTACTTCAGACGATTACTACGCCAACATCGACAAAGAGATACGGCGCAGATTCCCTGAAAAGTTCGATGCCGAGAAACGGAAGCGCCCTAATACAGTGGTGGCATCCGCTCGACGAACGACTGGGCCTAAAAAAGTGACGTTGACCGCTTCACAAGTAAGTTTGGCCAAACGTCTTAATCTGACTCCCGAGCAATACGCCCGTGAGCTACTGAAATTGGAAATGGGGGACCGAAATGTCTGAAAACCGTAACAGTCGCGAAGCGGATACGCGCGAAACTTCTGCCCGCCCCAAAAGCTGGGCTCCGCCGAGTATCCTCCCTGAAGTCAACCACGAAGAGGGATATGCGTATCGTTATGTGCGTGTCAGCACAATGGGCACCCCTGACGTAAACAACGTCTCGTCCAAATTCCGAGAAGGTTGGGAACCCGTCAAGGCTTCAGATCACCCTGAAGCATTTACCATGGCCGATCCAAATAGTCGGTTCAAGGATGGTATCGAGACTGGAGGACTTCTCCTGTGCAAGATGCCGAAAGAATTTGCTGAACAGCGTGATACTTATTATCAGAACAAGACTGAAGCAGAAATGCAGGCTGTCGATAATAACTTCATGCGAGAGAATGACCCGCGTATGCCGCTCTTCAAAGATAAGAAGTCGCAGGTTACGTTTGGGAAAGGTCTAGCTAAATAATTCTAGGAGTTATAAATGTCTACTACGTCTACCCCTTACGGGCTCAAGCCGATCAATCTGATCGGTGGACAGCACTTTAACGGTGGCACGATCCGGGAATATAAGCTCCCGAGCAACGTCGCTGCTGCGTATTACACCGGCGCTGTTATTTACATGAACACCAACGGTGTTCCTACGCCGATTACCGCCACTCCTGTGGCTCCCAAGTACACCGCTACCTCTGCTGATGGTACGGCGGGTATTCTGGGCGTGTGCGTTGGCGTGCGTTACGTCTCGCCGGATACCAAGCAGCCGCTGTATGCGCAGTATCTGCCTTCTGGCGCGATCACTTCGGGTTACACCGACGTGTGGATCCGCGTTAACGACGACCCGGACCAGCTTTATTCGATTCAGGCTGACACGGTTATTGGCAGCAAGACTAACGGCGTTTATGGCGCTATTGGTCAGAACGCTGCACTGAAGACGTTCACTGGTAATGCCTCTACTGGGCTTTCCCAGACCGTGTTGGATACCGGCGCTAACTGGGGTTCCTGTGCGTCTACGACCACGCTGGCAATGCGTATTGTGGACATCATTACTCCGGACGATACGTATGTTGATGTGCTGGTTAAGTTCAACTTTGGCGTCCACTCGTACTACAACCCGCTTGGCGTCTAAGGCTAGGAGTTATTAAAAATGGCTATTTCACGTTCCCAACTTCTTAAGGAACTCCTGCCCGGCCTCAATGCGCTGTTTGGTCTGGAGTACAATCGTTATGGCGAAGAGCACAAGGAGATCTACGAGACTGAGACCTCCGAGCGTTCGTTCGAAGAAGAAACCAAGCTGTCTGGCTTTGCCGCTGCTCCGGTGAAGAGTGAAGGTGCCGCTATTGCGTATGACAATGCGCAGGAAGCGTGGACCGCTCGCTACAACCACGAGACGATTGCCATGGGTTTCTCGATCACGGAAGAAGCAGTAGAGGACAACCTTTACGATTCTCTGTCTTCGCGTTACACCAAGGCTCTCGCTCGCGCGATGGCTTACACCAAGCAGGTCAAGGCTGCGTACACCCTTAATACTGCCTTCACGGGCGGCCCCACCTACGGTGACGGCAAGGTTCTGTGCGCGACTGACCATCCGCTGGTTTCTGGTGGCACCAACAGCAACCGTCCTACGACGGGTGCGGACCTCAACGAGACTTCGCTTGAAGCTGCGGTTATTCAGATCGCTGCTTGGACGGACGAACGCGGTCTGCTCATCGCTGCGAAGCCGAAGAAGCTGATTATTCCTCCGGCGCTCCAGTTCGTTGCTACCCGACTGCTCGAAACCGAGCTGCGCGTGGGAACCAACGACAACGACCTCAACGCGCTTAAGAACAACGGTTCGGTTCCGGGCGGCTACACGGTTAACCACTGGTTGACTGATAACAATGCTTGGTTCCTGACGACCGACGTTCCTAATGGCCTGAAGCACTTTGTCCGTAGCCCGATGAGCACGTCCATGGACGGCGATTTCGATACCGGCAACGTCCGCTACAAGGCCCGCGAGCGTTATTCGTTCGGCGTGTCTGACCCGCTGGGTATCTTCGGATCCCCCGGTTCGACCTAATAAGAGAGGGGGCTTCGGCCCCCTTTTCTTTTTGTGCTAAATAGATTATACGTATCTTAACCGGGGTACCCCGGTATACCCAAACAGCCGCCCCGGCTGACGACATGCAGATGGGTATACCGAACTCGCATGTGAGGACAATTAGATGAGCTTTTCTACCTTCTCAGGTCCGATCCGTTCTGGCACCGTGCGCGAAGGCGCTGGCCGTAATACGGGTCTCGTAATTCTTGCCCAGTCCTATGACACCGGCGTTGTGACGGCTGGCGTTGGCAACGTGGACGCGGCTCTCGGCATTCTGCCCGAAGGTGCTCAGATCGTCGATATCACGGTCGATCAGGTTGTGGTACCGGGCGGCACCTCGACTTCCACGGTATCGGTCGGTAACGCGACTGGCGGCGCTCAGCTTATGGCGGCTGTGGTAACTACGGCTGGTGGGCGGTTCCGTGGAACCACGACTGCGGCTACTCAGCTTGCGTGGCAGACCTCGACTTCGGCGGACACGCCTGTGTTCGTGCGTTATGCGGTTGGTACGGCTGCTGGTGTGGGCCGCGCGATTATCACTGTCTCGTACGTCCAGCGCGCTGATAATGGGGCTCAGAATCCCACTTCCGCCTAATAGGAGTTTGCTGCAATGCAAACAGATGTAAAGTCGGCACATACCGAAGCTACTGGGACTCTGGTCAGTAGTCGTTGTAGGGTCAAGGGGTATCACTGCATTTCTGGTGGTACGGCTGGGGATGTAATTTTTCGAGACAATGGAGCGTCAGGCACCATCGAACTGCGGTTCAATATTGGAACCGGAACGCAACCCATTGTGGCGATTATTCCGGGCCAAGGAATCTTGTTTGAAACCGACGTGCATGTGACGCTTCCCGCCGCTTCGAAGCTCACAGTTTTCTATGGCTAAGTCACCCGCATGGCAACGGTCTGAAGGTAAGAACCCCGAAGGTGGGTTGAACGCCAAAGGCCGCGCTGCCTATAACCGAGCGAACCCCGGTAAGCCGGGGCTTAAGCGCCCTCAACCAGAAGGCGGACCTCGTAGGGATAGCTTCTGTGCCCGTATGAAGGGTATGAAAAAGAAGCTCACTAGCTCGAAGACTGCAAATGACCCCAATAGCCGCATTAATAAAAGTCTTCGGGCTTGGAACTGTGCTGAAGGAGGCATAGTGAAAAAGTATGCTAAAGGCGGTGGTATTTCTACCAAAATGGGTCGAGGCAAGTCCGTTGACGTGCGCACGGCGCAGATTGATAAATACCTGAAAGACCCAAATCTTGAGCTAGTTATTGGGCCTAACGGGAAGTTTCAATTCCGAGAGAGGCGGCAACCTATGTCCGCTCCAAGTAGCCCCAAGAACGCTAACGCCGTTCCCGGAAGTCGTTCTGGAGATAGAACTCCACGTGGGGGTGGGATTAGTCCGGTTCTTCCGCTTTCAGAGTTTAGTTCATCCGGGAAGCGTCGAGGCGCTCGTCCTCTTGATGAGCCCACTAAAGTAAAAGCCCCAAAAGTTAAAGGGAAAGACGATTACTCGTCTCCCCGCGCGAAGAGGAATATGGGTATTGCTAAGGCTGCCTTAGAGGTGGCTGGGGTTGGTAGAGGCGCAATGATGGGTAAAGCCTTACTTGAGAAAGGCATCGATAAAGCTCTCAGCACCGCTGCTAAGAAGAAGCTGACCCAAAGAGGAATGTCTCAAACGCTAGCGCGGACTCGTCCCGGCGAAGTAGTGCCTCCTTCCTCTGTTATCGCCCCCCGATATAAATCAGATCGCGCTAATCGTTTGAGGGATACTCCTCCTAGGCTGTCTGATGAAGCAAAGGAGGACTTGATGCGGGGCGTTATTACCAAACGAGAAGCCGTTGCTAAGACTCTTGGATTTAAAATTGGCGGAGGGGTAAAAGCCAAGCCCGCCAAAGTCGCGACCGTCATGCGCGAGTATAAAGCTGGCACGCTTCATAGCGGTAAGAGTAATAGAGTTGTCCGTAACCCCAAACAGGCCGTAGCCATTGCTTTGAGTGAAGGCCGTAAAGCAGCGAGGAAGAAGTAATGGGTACGATGTACGAAAAGGGTCAAACCAAGCGGTACAGCCGCGTGGCCGCATTCAAAGAGGGTAAGGAAGTTAAGCGTAAGAGAACTGTCGGACGTAAAAAGCCTGACGATCTGTTGGCTATGGAACGCGATAATAATGAACAGACCTCTAAACAGTTTCGTGAGGGGTTTCTTGATCTTCCGGGTTCTTTTAAGAGGTCGGGAAAGATCATTATGGAACAGCTTAAGCCGGTTATCGATGACATCGTACAAAAACGTCCCGCTATGAGGGAAGGAGGCCAAGTGGAACCTAAGAATATGGTGCGTAGGGAAGTCGCGTTTATGAAGAAGGCGGGCGCTCCCAAATCTATGATCAAGCACGAACAAGCCGAAATGAATACTAAGCGTATGGCGGCTGGCGGTGGAGCCAGCACAGGTGCGGCGAAGAAGAAAATGACACCGACTGCGGCTAGTCTGCGGCGTGGAAAGGCTTATCGGAGTCTTCTTAGAACTATGTCGCCTGAAACTCGGAAGTCCGCCATGGCAATCCGACAGGGAGACCGAAAGAAGAACAGCAAAATGCCCCGTCCCAAAACCACTAAGACGATGCCGACTGAGGCCAGTCTGAAGCGAGGGGCGGATTATCGGAAACTCCTAAAGAGTATGCCGACTAAAACACGTGAGCGGTTTCAGGCCCTCCGGCAGTTGGACCGAAAGAAAGCCAGTAATCGGGCCGCCTTGAAGAGCTTGTCGCCCGAAGCGCGGAAGCGGTTTACGGAAGCGCGGCGAAACGCTAAGAGTAAGACTCGTCCGATGCCGAATCCGAAACCGACGAATAATCGTCCAAATAATTCGCGTAATCCTCGTACTGGTAGTGGCTCAATAGCTGGCCTGCGAGAAGGCGCTCGTCCTAAGAATAGGCCAATGCCGCGTCCGACGAATAATCGTCCGCGTCCGGGAGTTCCTAAGAGCAAGCCGATGCTGCGTCCGAAACCGACTCCAGCAGGTATGCGTCCGAATCCGGCTCGTCCCGGTACCTTTAAGCCCATTGGTACAAAAGGAATCGTACGTAAGGGGATGGCGGCTGGTGGGGTAGCTAAGACTAAGAAGTACGCCAAGGGTGGAATGATCCCTTCTGCGGGTAAGAAGTCGCCGAATAGCATGGGCACTCCTTATCGTTCTGGTGGTGCTATTGACGGTTGCGCAGTGAAGGGTAAGACCCGCGCCAAAAGGGTGAAGTAATGAAGCGCCGTACTAAGCGGATGATGGGTGGAGGGGTCTCAGCGAGCCCCCTCTCCGCGTTTGAGCAAGACCAGACTCCTTCTTATGGTTCCACGGGGCTTGGTAACAACGCTCCTCTGGTCCAAGTCGGAAGCGACATGGCTGGCGGTGGTGGAGGTTACCCCGGAGGTGGCGGGCTTCTGAATATCGGAATGCCTTCCGCTGGAGCAGCTCCTATGCGTAAGGGTGGTGCTGTGAAGAAGATGCGTAGTGGTGGCGCTGTGAAGAAGATGCGCGGCGGCGGCTCTTGCGGCATGAAGGGTGGTGGTAAGGTCCGTGGTGGCGGCTGCGAAACTAGAGGTAGAACTCGCGGACGGTTCGTGTGAGGGTTTCACGCGGAATGGGGGCAATCTCGAAAGGGAAGCTCCGCGCCATTAAGAAGCGCGACGGTAACCAACCCGTTGCGCTTTTCTCTGCTGGTGGAAAATCCAAGGTGAACGCAGCGGGTAATTACACCAAACCGGGAATGCGTAAGAAGCTCTTTGAGCAGATCAAAAACTCCGCTGTGCAGGGTACGGCAGCAGGGCAATGGTCCGCCCGTAAGGCGCAGTTACTTGCAAAGCGCTACAAGGAACAAGGTGGGGGCTACCGAGGATGAAGGCCCCGCAGCAGAGTTTGAAGGCATGGACTCAGCAGAAGTGGCGTACGAAAAGCGGAAAGCCTTCTTCCAAAACGGGAGAGCGGTATCTCCCTGAGAGCGCAATAAAGGCGCTTACCCCTGCTGAATACGCTGCTACTACTAAGGCAAAGCGTGCGGGTAAGGCGGCGGGAAAACAGTTCGTGTCCCAGCCTAAGACGATTGCTAAAAAGGTAGCTCCGCATAGGAACAAAGGTAAGAAATGACTACTACCGCGACCTCCACGTTCAATCTGAACCTCAACGAGCTTATCGAGGAGGCGTTTGAGCGCGCGGGAAAAGAGCTTCGTACAGGGTATGATTTCCGTACAGCCCGCCGTAGTCTTAATCTCATGTTCGCCGACTGGGCTAACAGGGGAATTAATCTATGGACGGTCGAACAAGGTATCCAGAACCTCACCGCAGGGGTGGCTACATACGACTTACCTGTCGATACCGTAGACCTGATTGAGCACGTTATCCGGACCAATCCCGGAACGCCGACGCAGGCGGATATTGCTATATCTCGTATTAGCGTCTCTACCTACGCTTCTTTGCCGAACAAGTCCGTTCAAGGCCGACCGATTCAGATCTACATCAATCGGCAGAGTGGAGCTACAGAGCCTTCGGGGGTTCAGTATCCGCAGTTCACGTTGTGGCCGATCCCAAATACATCCAGCACTTATCAGCTTGTGTATTGGCGACTGCGCCGCATGTTGGATGCCGGTAACGGTGTGAACACCCAAGACATCCCGTTTCGCTTCCTGCCTTGTATGGTGGCTGGGCTTGCGTACTACATCGCTATGAAGATCCCCGATGCCACTGAACGGCTTCCAATGCTAAAGCAGATGTACGATGAGGCATGGCAGCTTGCAGCGGATGAGGACCGCGAAAAAGCAAACCTTCGCCTAGTTCCACGGCAGATGTTCCCGTAAGCCATGGCTAATAAATTTGCTGCGGGGCACAAAGCTATCGCAGAGTGCGATAGATGCGGGCAGAGATACAAGCTGAAGCAGTTACGGGAAATCATAATTCGTGGGCACAAAACGAACATTCTGACGTGCGCCACCTGTTGGGATCCGGATCACCCGCAGAACATGCAGGGTATGTACCCGGTAGAAGACCCGCAAGCACTGAAGAACCCGCGTAGAGATAACACGTACATACAGTCTGGAGTTGCAGCAGACGGAAGTATTAGTATGGGGAGTAGGCAAATTCAGTGGGGTTGGAACCCCGTTGGACTTGGAGCGGATGACGGACTTACCCCCAACTATCTGGTGGGTAACACACAACTTGGGACACTAGAGGTAGTAATTACATGAAGCCAAAGAAGCCAATGAACACTAAGACCGTGCGTAAAATCGCCGATCAGGAAGTGTACAAGCACGAAAAGAAAATGCACGGCGCTAAGAAGATGAAGCAGGGCGGTCCTACCGGCATGGATATGCGTGCAATGGGGCGCAACATGGCCCGTGCGATGAATCAGCGGGGGCGATAATGAAATCTGGAACCACTAAGCAGCCTAAGAAAGTACCAGTTCCCAACTGCAATGGTTACCCCAATGCTGTTGCAAATACCCAGACTATGAAGTCTCGTGGTACAGGTGCGGCTACCAAGGGTAACAAGTCCAGTACGCGGATGGCCTGAGACCTTAAATGAACTACACGCAGCTAGTTGCCGAAATCAAGTCGTACGTAGAGAACGATTTTACTACGGATGACATTAATACCTTTATTCGGCAAGCGGAACAGCGAATCTACAATACCGTACAGCTTCCTGCTATCAGGAAGAACTCTACCGGTACGCTCACGCTTGGAAATAAGTACTTATCTACACCTACAGATTGGTTAGCTACATTTTCACTAGCTGTAATTGATGGTCTTGGAGAGTTTCATTATCTCCTAAACAAAGACGTGAACTTCATACGCGCTGCCTATCCGCAACCTACGGACCAAGGGCTTCCTGAGTATTACGCTATCTTTGACCAAGATACGTTCATCCTTGGCCCTACTCCCGACGTGGCTTATTCTGTAGAGCTGCATTACTACTATTACCCAGAATCTATTGTCACAGCATCTACTACATGGCTGGGCAGCAACTTTGATTCTGTTTTGTTGTATGGGGCGCTTTTGGAGGCTTATACCTTCATGAAAGGTGAGCAAGACGTTTTGGGACAGTACCAAAAGCGGTATGATGACGCGATGGGTCTACTCAAGATGCTTGGCGATGGTAAAGATCGTCAGGACGCTTATAGGTCCGGGCAAGTTCGTTACCCCGTACAATAAGGTAAATTTATGCAACAGAACGCAGCTTCTGAACTTGGAACTCCTATTGTTATTGCTACTCAGGGCAGGGGGATGTCTCCTGACGAGTGGGTGGAGTTGGCGTTAAACAGAATTATGTATGTGGCCGATACCGCTCCAATGCCTATTAGGGAGCAGGCCAAGATGTTCCAAGACCATTTGCGTGCTGTCTTGCTTACCTATTTCAAGAAAGTAGCGCGTAGCGAAAGAACGACTATCGCAAATATCCTCCGTCGGGAGGGGCTGATAGAAGCGGCGGATAAACTTGTAGATATCGACTAGGAGAACTTAAATGGCTGTCTCTCAGGGGCTTTGCACATCGTTCAAGCAGGAAATCTTGCTTGGCGTTCATGATTTTCGTAAGACCAGCGGCGATACGTTCAAGATCGCGCTGTACACCTCGACTGCTTCGTACACGTATACGACTACTGCGTATTCCTCGACCAACGAAATTAATAATACGGCGGGAACTGCATACACGGCAGGTGGGCTGGCGCTCACAAATGGCGGTACAGACA
>Ga0078894_10002214_pt1 | contig 14664 bp, 12 predicted proteins | sample LauGreSu1BDMLBSD_2_FD_67506 | JGI IMG/M metagenome (GOLD analysis project Ga0078894, IMG submission 67506) | Freshwater lake microbial communities from Lake Michigan, USA - Su13.BD.MLB.SD (version 4) (version 4) | ecosystem: Environmental > Aquatic > Freshwater > Lake | place: Lake Michigan... | reverse complement strand
GTACCGGCATTCACCACCACGCAGGCGCTGCCGGTCAGATGCCAGGCACCGATCAGCGCGGCCCAGCGGTCCGGCCCGAGGGCGGCAGGATCGACGTAACCGCTGCTCACGCCGCACTGCTGCGCGGCACTGACCAGCCAGCGCGCGGGCTGCGCCGTGGCCGGCAACACCGCTGCCACTTTGGCCTGCGCCGATGCACCGGCAACATTCGCAATCAGGATGCGATCGGGCAATGGCAGGGCTGTGAGCGCCTTGCCCAGTTCTGCCGGTTGTGCAGTCAGCACCCAGCCCTGGCGCAGCCAGCTGCCGTCCTCGGCCAATCCCCATTTGATGCGCGTGTTGCCGATATCGATGACCAGAATGTTCATGCTGCGACTCCCCCGGCACGCAGACTGACTTCGCCGCTGTGATGGCGCGACAATCCTGCTGCGGTTTCGAGGAGCAGCGCGCCGTCTTCAGCAACACCGCGAGCAACGCCGGCAATATCCTTTCCATCGGGCAACAGCAGACGTACCGCCTGGTCCTGCTGCGCATGCAGTTGCTGCCATTCCTCGCGCAGCACGGTGAAACCATCTCGGGCAAACACTTCGATCACTGCGGATAGTTCGCGTAACAGCCCTGCCAGCAGCACATTGCGGTCGATCGCCTGCCCCGCCGCCGTTTCCAGATCGGCGACCGGCTGGTCCACCGCCGCCTGTACCCGCGCATCGGCGCGGACATTGACGCCGGCACCGATCACCGCGGTGCTCGGCCCGAGCACGTCACCCTGCATCTCGATCAGGATGCCGGCTAATTTACCGGAAGGCAGTACCACATCATTAGGCCATTTGAGTTGCGCCGCCGGCGCCCCCGCAGCACGCAGCGCACGCACCAGCGCCACACCGACCGCGAGACTGAGTCCGCCCAGTTCGCGCGCGCCCTGGGCAAAATGCCACAGTAGTGAAAAAGTCAGCGTATGGCCGATCCCCGAATGCCAGACCCGTCCTCGCCGGCCGCGTCCGGCCGTCTGCACTTCGGCAGCCAGCGCAAGACCACCGGGTGCGCCTTGAGTCGCGCGCTGCATCAGGCGGCTGTTGGTCGAATCCAGGGTGTCGCAAATTTCGACGGTGACCGGGGTTCCGGCCAAAGCCTGCTGCACCCGCGCCGCATCGAGCAGCGACACCGGCTGCGCCAGCCGGTAACCGCGCCCGCGCACTTTTTCGATGGCGAATCCGGCGCCGCTGATATCGCGGATGCCATACCAGACCGCGCTGCGCGTCACGCCAAGGACACGTGCAATATCCTCACCGGAGTGAAAAGCGCCGTCAGCCAGCGCGCGCAGGGTCTGAAATGCCATGGTGTTCATTGCCGCCCGTAGCATAGCCGATTGCATGACCTCGGCGCCGCCACTGCCCGAACGCCGGCAGAAAACGGAAAAAACCTGACATCAAGGCCAAAAATTCCATAAAACAAAAGCTTGCGACCGTGATCTGGATTAAAGAACCCCCATTGTCCGGCATCTACAATGATGAAGTCATGGCAACTGCCATGTTCAATCGAAAGGATCCGGCCATGAAAACGAACGTCGGCGGTATCGACAAAGTTTTACGCATCGTTGCAGGGCTCGCCCTGCTCTCGCTGATTTTCATCCTTGATGGCAATGCCCGCTGGTGGGGATTGATCGGCATTGTCCCGCTGCTGACCGGTTCGCTCGGCTGGTGCCCGGTCTATACGCCCTTCGGCATCAACACCTGCACGGCTAAAAGATAAACAGCGTCCGGCCGCAACACCCCCCGGCTTGCGCCGGGTTTTTTACGCGCTCGAAACCCGCCAAACAGGTCTATCATGGGCCTGCGCTGCGAACCGCCGACAGACAAAAAGGACGCCGCGCCAGCCCAGGGAGGGGATCATGCTGCGTCATACAGTGCTCATCGCCGCTGTTGCGGTATGCGCCGCAGGAATTTGCGGCACCGCCAGCGCACAATCGTACCCGTCGAAACCCATCCGCATCATCGTGCCGTTTCCGGCCGGCGGCACTTCCGACATCCTCACCCGGCTGATCGGCGCCAAGCTGACCGAGGCCTGGGGCCAGCAGGTGCTGCCCGACAACCGGCCCGGCGCCAACGGCAATATCGGCGCCGACGTTGTCGCCCGCGCGGCACCCGACGCTTACACCCTGGTATTGATGGATGTCGGCAATCTCGCCATCAGCCCCAGCCTTTTCGCCAAACTGCCCTTTGACATCCTCAGGGATTTTGCACCGGTCACCGTCGTCTCGTATTCGCCGCACATCCTCGCCTCGCATCCGAGCATGCCGGCACGCACCGTGAAGGAAGTCATCGCGCTGGCCAAATCGCGTCCAGGCAAATTGAACTACGCCACCGGCCTCGGCGGTGCACCGCATTTGGCGGGACTGATGTTTGCCTACCGCACGGGAATTCAGTGGGCTTACATACCGACCAAGGGCGGCTTTGCGAACATCCTGATCACCACCACCGGCGAAGCCGATCTGCTGTTCAACGGCATGCTCGCCACGCTGCCTCACACCAAAAGCGGCCGTCTGCGCCTGATCGCGGTATCCAGCGAAAAACGGTTTCCGACTCTGCCCGACACTCCCGTCGTTGCGGAAACACCTGGACTGGAAGGTTTTGTTACCGGCTCCTGGCAGGGCGTGCTGGCACCGGCCAAAACACCGCCGGAACTGGTGGCGCGACTGCAAACTGAAATCACCCGCATCATTCACACGCCCGACATGAAAGAAAAATTGTCGAGTCAGGGCGCCGATCCCATCGGCAACAGCCCCACTGAAATGGGGAAATGGCTGGCGTCGGAAAAAGACCGCTGGGCGAAACTGATCAAGGCCACGGGATTCAAACTCGAACAATGACATGTAGCCGGAACTCCCGGCCCAACGCTTTCTGCATGCTTCTGCGATTTCCGGTAACGCGATAAGCTCGCGGACATGAAAAAACAGATCATTGCCATCGGCGGCGCCGCGCTGCCCCTCGAACTCGACAACCTGCTGCTGGTCGACTACTTCCTCAAACAGACCGGCAAGCGAAAACCCAGGGTCTGCTTCATTGGCACCGCCCACGGCGATGCCGATGCCGGCAGGTTGCGTTTTTATGCCGGCTTCGGTCAGTTCAATTGCAAGCCGGTGCATCTGCCGCTGTTCGCGCGCACGCCACGCGATCTCGAATCCTTTGTGCTCGAACAGGATGCGATCTTTGTCGGCGGCGGCAATACACGCAGCATGCTCGCGGTGTGGCGCGACTGGGGTCTGGATGTCCACCTGCGCAGCGCCTGGCAGCAGGGCATCGTACTCGGTGGCTGGAGCGCGGGTTCGATCTGCTGGTTTGAACAGGGCATTACCGACTCCATCGCCGGACCGCTGACCGCGCTCGACTGTCTTGGTTTTCTGCCAGGCAGCAATTGTCCGCATTACAACAGCGAGCCCCTGCGCCGGCCAACCTATCGCCAAATGGTCGCGCGCGGCACGATTGCCGAAGGATATGCCGCTGATGACGGAGTCGCGCTGCACTTCATCGACGGCAAACTGCCCAAAGTAGTCTCCAACCACAAACCCGGACGCGGCTGGCAGCTGACCCGCAAGAACCGTTCATTCATCGAACGTCCTTTGCCCACAAGATATCTCGCAAAACGCTGAAACCCCTCGGGCGTCACGGGTTAAAATGCCGCTTTAATCGGTCGCATTAAACAGCAACAACATCCTCTTAAAGCATGTCAAAAAACGTGAAATCCGGCGCGGAAGCTGTTGCGTCGACATCCAACTTTATCCGCAGTCATATCGATGCGGATCTGGCGGCCGGCAAATACGCCGCCCGCACCTGGGGCGGCAAACCCGGCCCTGCACGCGTACATGCCGGTGCCCCCCTTGATGCCGCGAAAGTCCGCACCCGTTTTCCGCCGGAGCCCAACGGTTACCTGCATCTCGGTCACGCCAAGTCGATCTGCCTGAACTTCGGCCTCGCACTGCATTACTGCGGTTTCTGTCATCTGCGTTTCGACGACACCAATCCGGAGAAGGAAGAGCAGGAATACGTTGATTCCATCCGCGATGCGGTGCAATGGCTGGGATTCGACTGGGGCCCGAACGGCTATTTCGCCAGCGATTATTTCGATTACATGTACGAGGCCGCGCAATACCTGATCAGCGCCGGCCACGCCTATGTCGATGAACAGAGCGCCGAAGAAATGCGCGCCAACCGCGGCACGCTGACCGAACCGGGCAAAGCCGGCCCTTGGCGCGACCGTCCGGCGGCAGAATCGCTGGCCCGTTTCGCTGAAATGCGCGAAGGCAAACACGCCGACGGCGCGATGGTGCTGCGCGCGAAAGTCGATATCGCCTCGCCCAACATCAACCTGCGCGATCCGGTGATCTACCGTATCCGCAAGGCCACACATCACCGCACCGGCGACGCCTGGTGCATTTATCCGCTGTACACCTTTGCCCATCCGATCGAGGATGCGCTGGAACAGATCACCCATTCGATCTGCACACTGGAATTCGAAGACCAACGGCCTTTCTATGACTGGCTGCTCGGAAAACTCGCCGACGGCGGCCTGCTCGCGCGCCCGCTGCCGCAGCAGATCGAATTCGCGCGGCTGAACCTGACCTATGTCGTACTCTCCAAACGCAAGCTGATCCAGCTGGTCGAAGAAAAACACGTCAGCGGCTGGAATGACCCGCGCCTGCCGACTCTCGCCGGCGCACGCCGCCGCGGCTACACCCCTGAAGGTTTCCGTCTGTTCGCCGATCGCATCGGCGTGTCCAAAGCCGATTCGTGGATCGAATACTCGGTGCTGGAAGACTGCATGCGCGATCACCTCAATGAAATCGCCGAGCGGCGCATTGCCGTGCTCGATCCGGTCAAGCTGATCATCGACAACTATCCCGAAGGTCAGCAGGAAGACTGTTTCGCGCCGAACCATCCACAAAAACCCGATCTCGGCAAACGCGTGGTGCCGCTATCGCGCGAACTGTGGATCGAGCGCGAGGACTTTTCCGAGCAACCGCCGAAGGGTTTTTTCCGGCTGTTCCCGGGCAGCAGCGTTCGCCTGCGTTACGGCTATGTCGTCAAATGCACCGGCTGCGAGAAAGATGCCGCCGGCACTGTCACTGCCGTGCATTGCGAATACCTTCCGGAGACCAAGTCCGGCACGCCCGGCGCCGAGACCGTCAAGGTCAAAGGCAATATCCACTGGCTCAGCGCCGCGCATTCTCAGGCCACTGAAGTCCGTATGTATGACCGGCTGTTCAAGGAAGCACACCCCGGCGCCGGCGGCCGTGACTTCCTGCTCGATCTGAATCCGGATTCGGTCAAAACCATCACCGCACAACTGGAACCCGCACTGGTTGCCGCCGCACCCGGCACGCGATTCCAGTTTGAGCGTCACGGCTATTTCGTCGTGGATACTGCCGACTCTTCGCCGGGCAAACCGGTATTCAATCGCGCGGTCACGCTGCGCGATTCCTGGGTCAAATAAGGAAGGGCATGAAGGCTCCGGTTGCCATCGCTTGGCACTGGCTCCGGGCCCTGATCCTCTTCGCTTTTGCATTCCCTGCGGTGGCCAGCCACCAGCCGCTGATCCTCAACAGCGCGATCGGTCATTACCCGGTCGCCTCCGAGCTGATGGTGCTGGAGGATCCGAAACGCAGCCTGACCATCGATGACGTCACCGATCCGGTCATGGCCAGACGATTCGAGCCGGCCATGCCAAAAATCACCGCGGCGGAAGTGAATTTCGGCTATTCCGGATCGGCCTGGTGGCTCTGCCTGCAACTGCAGCCTGAATCGAATGCACTGCGGCGCTGGATGCTGGAAGTTGGCTACTCCTCGCTCGATCACATCGAAGTCTATGTGCCGCGCACCGGCGGCGGGTTCGACAAAATGGTCTCCGGCGACACACTTCCGTTTTCGGAACGCCCCTACCCGCACCGCCATCATGTATTTCCGGTCGATCTGACCCCGGGCAAACCGCAGATGGTCTTCCTGCGCGTCACTTCGGGCGGCAACCTCACGATACCCGTCACACTCTGGCAGCCCGATGCGCTCGCGCGCAACGACCGTGCCGACTACACCGTGCTGAGCCTTTACTACGGCATGCTGCTCGCCCTCGGTCTCTATAACCTTCTGCTGTTCCTCTCTACCCGCGACGTCACTTTCCTAGCCTACGTCGCATTTACCGCCGGCATGGCAATCGCGCTCGGCACATGGAACGGCCTGTGCAACCAGTTTCTCTGGCCGGATTCGGCAGCATGGGGCAATCTTGCGCTGCCCGTTGGCATGGCCGCCACCGGCGTTTTCGGCGCCATTTTCACCAGGTTGTTCCTCGACACTCGCAACGCCGCGCCGATGATCGACCGCGCCATTATCGGTTGCGCCGCCTGCTTTGCGCTGATCGCCGTGGCGCCACTGTTGATTCCCTACCGGATCGTCGCGATCATGGTGTCGTTGATGGGCGTGGTGTTCCCCGGTGTGGCGGTTGCCGCCGGCATCAACAGCCTGCGTCGTGGTCATCCCGGCGCGCGTTATTTCCTCATTGCATGGACTTTGCTGCTGCTCGGCGCCGCAGTGCTTGGCATGCGCAACCTCGGTTGGCTGCCGACGACCTGGCTGACCTTCAACGCGATGCAGCTCGGCTCGACCCTGGAACTGCTGTTGCTGTCCTTTGCACTGGCGGATCGCATGAATGTCATGCGCCGCGAAAAGGAACTCGCCACTGAAATGGCACTGAGAGCCAAACAGCAGATGGTCGAAACCCTGCGCAAATCCGAACAGGAGCTGGAATTTCGCGTTGCGGAGCGGACACAGGAACTTGAAGCAGCCAACAGCCAGCTGATCAACAAGGAACATGAACTTCGCCGGCTGGCGCTGCAGGACCCGCTGACCGGGCTATCCAACCGCATGTTCCTCAACGACCGCATCGAACGCGCGATCACGCGCAGCAGGCGTACTGGCGGCAGCATCGCGCTGTTGCTGATTGATCTCGACAACTTCAAACCGATCAACGACAGCTACGGCCACGCTGTCGGCGACGCCCTGCTGGTTACCATTGCCAGCCGGATCCAGGAAATCGTACGCGAAGCAGACACGGTCTCCCGGCTTGGTGGCGACGAATTCGTGATCCTGCTCGAAGACCTGCGGGAGACAGGCAATATTGAAACCATCCTCGGTAAACTGATGGCCGCCGTCATCGAACCGATGGAAACCGGCGACGGCAAGACCGTTTCGGTCAGCGCCAGCATCGGCGTCGCCTTTGCGCCCGCGCATGCCGACCAGGCCACGCAGCTGCTGGCCCGCGCCGATATGGAAATGTATAAAGCCAAATCCGGCGGCCGCAACCAGTACAGCATTGCCGCAGAACAATGATGCCGACAACAAAGGGAGCACAACCATGAGCAACTCATCCAAAGTCGCCGTTATCACCGGTGCCGGCAGCGGCATCGGCAAAGCCACTGCGCATGCCCTGCTGAAAGACGGCTGGAGCGTGGCTTTCGCCGGCCGCCGTCAGGACGCTCTCGACGCCGCACTCGCTGAAGCCGGCAGTGACGCATCCCGCGGCCTCGCGGTCGCCACCGATGTCGGCGATCCGCAGGCGGTCAGCGCATTGTTCGAGAAGGTACAGAAACGCTTCGGCCGCCTCGACATGCTGTTCAACAACGCCGGACAGAACGCACCGGGCGTGCCCTTCGAAGATCTGCCTTACGACAAATGGAAATCCGTCGTCGACGCCAACCTCAACGGCTCCTTCCTGTGCGCACAGGCCGCCTTCCGCATAATGAAGGCACAGGATCCGCAGGGCGGACGCATCATCAACAACGGTTCGATCTCGGCGCATGCGCCGCGCCCCGACTCCGCACCCTATACCGCCACCAAACACGCGATCTCGGGACTAACGCGCACCATCTCGCTCGACGGTCGTAAATACAACATCGCCTGCTGCCAGGTCGATGTCGGCAATGCGATGACCGGACTCGCTTCGCGTATGGCCAAGGGTGTGAAACAAGCCGACGGCACGATCAAGCCGGAATCGATGATCGACGTCACCGACGTTGCGAAATCGGTGCTGTTCATGGCCAATCAGCCGCTCAACGTGAACATCTACCACCTGATGGTGATGGCCACCGACATGCCCTATGCCGGGCGCGGCTGATTCCGTCAATCAATTGCCGCAATAAAAATGGCGCCCGAGGGCGCCATTTTTATTAATTAAAACAAATACTTATAAGATTACACCTTCAATGGCTTGTAACGCAGGCGTTTCGGCTTGGCGCCTTCTTCACCCAGGCGCTTGCGCTTGTCGGCTTCGTATTCCTGATAGTTGCCGGCGAAGAAGGTCCACTGCGAATCGCCTTCCGCGGCGAGGATGTGCGTGGCGATACGGTCAAGGAACCAGCGATCGTGCGAAATCACCAGCACGCAGCCGGCGAATTCAAGCAGTGCATCTTCCAGCGCACGGAGCGTTTCAACGTCAAGATCATTCGACGGTTCGTCGAGCAGCAATACGTTGGAGCCGGTGAGCAGCGTCTGCGCCAGATGCAGACGGCCGCGCTCACCGCCGGACAGCGTGCCGACTTTTTTCTGCTGATCCTGGCCCTTGAAGTTGAAGCGGCCGAGATAGGCGCGTGACGGCATTTCGAATTTGCCGACGTTGATGATGTCGAGCCCGCCGGAAATCGCCTCCCACGCCGTCTTGTCATCGGGCAGCGATTCACGTGACTGGTCGACCACCGCCAGTTTCACCGTAGAACCGATGACCACTTCACCCGAGTCCGGCTTGTCCTTGCCGGTAATCATCTTGAACAGCGTCGATTTGCCGGCGCCGTTGGGGCCGATCAGACCAACAATCGCGCCCGGCGGAATCGCAAACGTCAACTTGTCGATCAGCAGACGGTCGCCGAAACCCTTGGACACATCCTTGAATTCGATGACCTGCTCGCCGAGGCGATCAGCCACCGGAATGAAGATCTCCTGGGTCTCGTTGCGTTGCTGATAATCGTACGAGGACAGTTCCTCGAAACGCGCAATCCGCGCCTTCGATTTCGCCTGACGGCCCTTGGCGTTCTGACGCACCCACTCCAGTTCCTTTTTCAGCGCCTTCTGCCGTGCTGACTCGGTCGCCTCTTCCTTCTGCAGCCGGTCTTCCTTCTGCTCCAGCCAGGAACTGTAGTTGCCTTTCCACGGAATACCCGAGCCGCGATCCAGCTCCAGAATCCATTCCGCGGCATTGTCGAGGAAGTAACGATCGTGGGTTACCGCAACGACAGTGCCGGGGAAGCGGTGCAGGAACTGCTCCAGCCAATCGACGCTTTCCGCATCCAGATGGTTAGTCGGTTCGTCGAGCAGCAGCATGTCGGGCTTCGACAGCAGCAAACGGCACAGCGCGACACGGCGCTTCTCACCACCCGACAGCTTGTCGATCTTCGCGTCCCAGGGCGGCAGACGCAGCGCATCCGCGGCGATCTCCAACTGGTGTTCGGTATCGGAACCGGAATTGGCAAGCAGCGCTTCATACTTGGCCTGCTCTGCGGCGAGCTTGTCGAAATCCGCATCGGGTTCAGCGTAGGCCGCGTAAATTTCGTCGAGCTTTTTCTGCGCGTTGAATACCTCGCCCAGACCTTCTTCCACAGCTTCGCGTACGGTCTGCTCGGGGTTCAGCTGCGGCTCCTGCTGCAGGAATCCGATGTTCAGATTCGGCATCGGCGTCGCCTCGCCGTCGTATTCCTTGTCCACGCCGGCCATGATCTTGAGCAGGCTGGATTTGCCCGAGCCGTTGACGCCGAGCACACCGATCTTGGCGCCGGGGAAAAACGACAGTGAGATGTCTTTGAGGATCTGGCGTTTGGGGGGCACCATCTTGCCCACCCGGTTCATCGTGAATACATACTGAGCCATGGTGCGGAGTTCCGGGAAAAGGATCAAAAAAGGAAAGCGCGAGGATAGCCGAAAACAGGGGTCTTCCGGTGACGGAACTGCAAGTCATGGATAATGACGGCTTTTCGGCCCAACGGACGCACCCCCATGAGCATTGTCAGCCCCTGGCTTACCCTCGGCTATGTCATCCCCCACCTCTACACCGACATGGATGCCTACCAGTTCTATCGCGTCGCCCCCGACGGCATGATGCTGGTGACGACGGGCCTGAACCTCAAGGAATACAGTCTCGCCGCCGTCGAAACCGAGCTACCCGCCTTATGGCGCGCCTTCGACATGCTCAAAAAGAAAAACGTCGACCGCATTTCGCTGAGCGGCGTCCCGGTCGCTTCGGTGTTGGGGCGAAAAAAAATGCGCGAAATCCTCGATGAAGGCGCGCAACGCACCGGCATTCCCTGCGACACCGACCTTGAGGCACATATCGCCACGCTGCAGCACTTCGGCGTCAGCAAACTGGCGCTGGCCACGCGCTGGCCGGAAACCGTCAATACCGCGCTGTCGAACTACCTGAAAGAAGCCGGCATCGAAGTGGTATCGCTGCGCGCCTTGGGCCGCAATCTCGACCAGAACAAGGTCTCAAGCCCGCTCGCTGACCATGAACTCGCGCTGGAACTGGGACGCGCCGCCCTCACCGCCGCACCTGAAGCGCAGGCCCTGCTGCTGCCCGGCGGCCTGTGGTTCGCCATTCATGCGGTGCCGATCCTCGAAGCCGAGTTCGGCAAGCCGGTGCTGCTCAATATCACCTCGACGACCTGGGCTGCACTGAATGCTGCGCCGAAACCCTTACAGCAGAAACCGGACCCGAAGTGGGGTAAGGTGATGGCGGGCTGCTGAGTTCAGCGGGCGGTCACCACATTTCCGCCGACCAGTTTTTCAACCTCGGCCTCGCTGTAACCAACGGACTTCAGCACTTCCCGTGTGTGCTCGCCGATCTGCGGGATGTCGATGCGCGTGCCGAAGCGCTGACCGTCCATTTCAATCGGCAGCACCGGCACCTTCGATTTGACGCCGTTATTCAGCGTCACCGGCGTCAGACCGCCAGAGGCGTTGAGGTGTTTGTCCTCGAACAGGTCTTCCGGCTTGGCGATCGGCGCGAAGGGCAGGCCCAGCTTTTCGCAGCGGTCCATCAGTTCCTGCTTGCCCATATTCGCAAAAATTTCACTGACGATGGGAAGGATGCGCGGCCGTGCCACGACGCGCTGCGGATTGGTTTTAAGCTCGGGATCGTTGAACAGTTCTGTCAGACCGAAGGATTCGCAGAACACCTTCCACTGCGTGTCCGTCACCACCCCGACGAACACCAGCTCGCCTCCCTTCGTTTTGAAATTGTCGTACAGCGCCCAGGCGCGGATGCGGTCCGGCATCGGCTTCACCGGCTGGCCGGTGGCAAAACCTTCGAGCATATGCTGACCCATCAGGAAGGCGTTGTTTTCGAACAGCGCGCTCTGCACGTACTGGCCTTCGCCAGTGACATGCCGCTGATTCAATGCCGCCAGAATCGCCACCGCGCCGAAGACACCGCCCATCACATCATTTACCGAAGCACCGGCGCGCAGCGGACCGAAACGCCCGCCGGTCATATAAGCGAGGCCGCCCATCATCTGCACCACTTCATCAAGGCCGGTGCGATGTTCGTAAGGCCCGGGCAGGAAGCCTTTCAGCGAGCAATAAATGATTTTCGGGTTCAGTTTTTTCAACGCGTCATAACCGAAACCCAGCTTGTCCATCGCGCCGGTGCGGAAGTTTTCAGTAACCACATCGGCGCTGGCGATCAGCTTCAGCACCAGCTCGCGGCCTTCGGCCGACTTGAGGTCAACCGCAATGCTTTTTTTGTTGCGGTTATAGGTCGGGAAAAATCCCGCACCTGAAGCCGTCAGTTTGCGCGTGTGGTCGCCGTCGAGCGGCTCCACCTTGATCACTTCAGCGCCGAGATCAGCCAGCACCAGCCCGCAGGTCGGGCCCATGACGACGTGGCAGAACTCAATGACGCGAATGCCTTGCAGCGGCAGTCTTTGGGACATGTTGTATTCCTTATTGTTGCGGCGTTGCGGGCACAAAGCCCTTGGTCACCCCGGCAAGCGGTACATAACCGTACAGCGGTTCGCCGGGAATGCCTTCTTCGAGAATACTGCGCATCGCCAGCAGTTTGTCCATGTTGATGCCGGTGCGCAGCCCCATCGATTCGAGCATGAACACCAGATCTTCAGTGACGATGTTGCCGGATGCCCCGGGCGCGAAAGGACAGCCGCCGAGACCGCCGAGCGAACTGTCAAAAGTCGTCACGCCGACTTCCAGCGCCGCGACTACATTGGCGAGGCCCAAGCCGCGCGTGTTGTGCAGATGCGCGCCAGAGAGTTTGTCGCCGATGGCGGCGCGCACTTTCTTGAACACACGGCGGATCTGCTCGGGATTGGCGTAACCGGTGGTGTCGGCCAGACCGACTTCGTCGCAACCGGCCTCCACCGAGGCCACGGCCATGCGCACGACTTCATCTTCGCTGACCGCACCCTCAAGCGTACAGCCGAATACCGTCGACAGCCCGGACTCAATGATCGGGCGCTGGTCCTTCGGCAGGCTGTCGCGGAACTCGCAGATTTTTTTCGCGCTGGCGATGGCTTCATCCGGCGTCATCCGCACATTGGCGAGGCTGTGCGCCTTGGACACGGAAATCGTCAACGTCAGTTTGTGCACGCCGGCTTCCATCGCGCCCTGCGCGCCGCGGAAGTTCGGTGCCAGTGCGGCGACATTCAATCCCGGGATGGTTTTCGCATGAGCCACCACTTCCGCGGCGTCGGCCATCTGCGGAATCAGCTTGGGCGGCACAAAGGAACAGACTTCGATCTCGCGCAATCCCGCTGCCGCGGCAGCGCTGATCCATTTCTTTTTGTACTCGGTCGTCATGAACACCTTGGTGTTCTGCAGACCGTCGCGTGGCCCTACTTCGCTGATCAGAATATCGATGTCGCTGTTCATGACTGCTGCTCCTGGAAAATCCGCACGGTGATCATATTATAAATAATTGATTTTATTGATAAATTTTATGCGTAGCGTTTGAAACCGAAATCCGGATCGGTCGCTACGGCGTCGAGCAGTTCGACCTCCCACTTCAGATATTCGAGCATCGCCTGCTCGACGTTTTCCTTGCGGTCCAGCGCACGATAGCTCAAATCTTCAGCGGCACCGGTCATGCGGTCATCGCCGGTCTCGATTGCACCCCCTGAGGCCCGCCATGCCGCGTTGCCACCCTTGAGTACATTGACCGGCGTCGCGGTCAGCGCTGCCGCATCGGTCGCCGCGAGTTGCGCCAGCGCTTCTTCTGCAGCGGTGAACACCAGCAAGGACGTCGCCGGCACTTTCGGCAACTGCGCCGCCAGCCGCGAACGGATCGCATGCCACGCACCGGGAATATGGCCTTCGCGATATTGCAGGCTGGTGGCGAAATCAACCACCTGTGCCTTGCCGCCGGTCAGCAAGGCTTTCAACTCCGCTACGCTGACTGAAGCTGAACAAGGCCTGGCACCGTCGAGCAAAACCAGCGGGGCCTCACCTCGCTCGGTTTGTGCATCGCTGGCATGGACATACACCTCGTCATGTCCCATTTGCACCAGCCAGGCTGCGGTCATCGTGGCGCGGATGCCATCGTTGTCGCAAAGCACGATGATCGAGGGTCGCACAGCAATGAAGGTATCCGTAGCCTGCACCAACTGTCCGCCGGGCGCGGACTGTGCGCCCGGCACATGTCCCTGTTCAAATTCCTCGGGATTACGAACATCCAGCAGATACAGCGTACGTGAAGCATCCGCACGCAACTGTTGCAGCCGTGCGGCGTCGATGCGACAGATGCCGAAACGCTGTGCTACCCGCTGCGCCGCGTGCTTCGACCACTCCAGCCCCTTTGCAGAAGGCAGCGGCACCGCTTCCGTACGCCCGTGATTCAACTGGAATCCGGCCAGCTTCCAGCCCTGCGTGCCGTCCTTCAACGCATACACCGGATTCGGGAACCCCGCGTTGATCAGCACCTGCGCGCCGATGATGCTGCGCGTACGACCGCCGCAGTTGACGACCACGGTGGTATCCGGCGAACGTACGAATTCCGGCATGCGATAGGGCAGTTCTGCACTGGGGCAGTCGTAGGCACCGGGGATGCTGTTGCGGTTGAATTCCGCCAGCGGCCGGCTGTCGACCACCACCATATCCTTGCCGGCTTTCATCCAGTCATTGAGTTCGGCCGCGGTGACTTCGCGCGGCGCGTCTTCATGCTGGATGTATTCGCCGAAGGCCTTGCTTGGCAGATAGACGCCCGTATACAAGCGCCCGCCGATCGCTTTCCACGCCGGCGTACCGCCCTCGAGAATGCTGACATCGGTATAGCCGCCCGCGATCAGTTTACGCGCAGCTGGATCAGCAAGCCCTTCACCGCCGTCACAGATGACGATGCGCGTCGCCAGCCGAGGCAGCAGCGCGCGCACGCGCAGTTCCAGCACGCTCAGCGGCACATTGGACACGCGCAGCAGATGGCCGTCCCTGGAATAAACGCCTTCTTCGCGGACATCGAGAACAGCCAGTTCGCGGCCGTCGTCATATCGTTCCCGCAACTGGCGGGCATTGATGGTCTTCATGTCTATGTTCTACTCCAGTAACAGGCTCAGTTCGCGGACGCCCTGCGCATCCAGTGTTTCCAGCGATTCCAGCAATTCGGTAACCCGTGCCGCTTTGGCCTTGTCGA
>Ga0078894_10002212_pt1 | contig 14668 bp, 10 predicted proteins | sample LauGreSu1BDMLBSD_2_FD_67506 | JGI IMG/M metagenome (GOLD analysis project Ga0078894, IMG submission 67506) | Freshwater lake microbial communities from Lake Michigan, USA - Su13.BD.MLB.SD (version 4) (version 4) | ecosystem: Environmental > Aquatic > Freshwater > Lake | place: Lake Michigan... | reverse complement strand
ATGGGCTCGTGTTGATCGGGATCAGGATACGGCGGCAAACCGGCTATCCCTCAGCGCGTGAAGGGGATTGCCGCAGAAACAATGGGGACCAGCCCGATGGATGGCGTGCCAGCCTGACAGCAGGTCTGACGCTGTTTTGGCCCGCCCGGGCGGTCGACGTAAAATATACATGTTCGAACAAAAACACCTGCCTCCTTGATCCGGGTGAGACCGCCTCCGGTCCAGCCCCAGGGTGCGCCACCGATGCTGGGTCACGCCGGTCGGCGCGCCGTTCCTGCCAGTCTCTGTCCGCCTGCCGGTCCTGTGATCGGTGGGTGGGTTTCCGCCTCTCGGGTGGATCGGAGCCGTGCAGGGAGGCATTCTGCTGGAGAAGTCCCATGAATATTGAAGCCGGCGGCGAGCGTCTACATGCTTCCCAGGTGGTCCTCTCGTGTGCATTGGCGGCGGCCGTGGCCGGGTGTGTGCTCTGGGCTCTGGTCACCGTCAAGTCGGCCAGCCCGGTGATGCGCCCAACCACCCAGGGGCTGAGTCAGTCCGATCTGCCCCGCCCAGGTCCCCAGGGGGAATGGCTCCGAAAGACACCCGGCTGGGGCGTCCACATGCCAGCGCCTGCGCTCGTCGAGATACCGCCCCTCGCCGAGGAGGGTGCGGTGGTGGAGATCCCCCGCGCGCAGCGCCGCCTGACCGATCACATCGTCGACCGTTATCAGGTCGATGCGATCCAGGCAGCGCGGGTGGTTGCACTGGCCTACGAGGTGGCTGACGACGCGAAGCTCGACCCGCTTCTGCTTCTGGCTGTGATGTCGGTGGAGTCATCCTTCAACACGTTCGCGCAAAGCGCGCGCGGGGCACAGGGGCTGATGCAGATCCGTACGCAGGTCCATGCCGAGCGCTTTGAACCGTTCGGGGGTAGTGAGGCGGTCTTCGATCCGCGCGCAAACATACGCGTGGGCGCGGAGTTGCTCCGAATTCATCTGCTCCGTGAAGGCAGCACCGAAGCTGCGCTCAAGGCCTACGTCGGTGCCGCCCGCCGGCCGCACGACAGTGGCTATGGTGCCCGGGTGCTTCGTGCGCGGGACGTGCTTCGCGGTGTGGCCGAGGCGCCCGAGGACCTGGTCATGCGCGTGCTCCCCGGAGCCAGTGCGCGCGAGGTTGTCAGTCCTTCGGGGTCTTAGATCAGTCGTGACATCCTGCGCACCGCCTCTTCGAGCTGCGGCTGAGCGGTGGCATAGGACAGCCTGAGATAACGATCGGCCTGGTGCGTGCCGAAGTCGTGTCCTGGCACGATCGACACCCAGGCTTCTTCGAGCAGTCGTTCGGCGAAGCTCATGCTGCTTGAGGACACGCGGGCGCAGTCGATCCAGACATAGAACGCGCCGTCGGGCGTGACCGGTACATCAAGCCCCGCCTCACGCAGCGCCGGCACGATGAAGTCGCGGCGCCTGCGAAATGATTCGCGCTGCGCCTCGAAGACCGCCATGGATTCGGGCTCGAAGCAGGCAAGCGCTGCGTGCTGCGCGAGCGCCGAGGCACAGATGAAAAGATTCTGGGCCAGTTTTTCGAAGGCGGGCACCAGCGTCTCGGGAACTACCAGCCAGCCCAGACGCCAGCCTGTCATGCTGAAGGTTTTCGAAAAACTGTTGCAGACGATCACATCGTCGCCCAGTTCGAGTGCGCTTCGGGGCCTGCCCTCGTAGCTGAGGCCCAGGTAGATTTCATCGATCAGGCTGAAGCCTCCGCGCGCACGAATCGCATCGACGATGCCGGCCAGTTCGCTGAACGGGATGGAGGTCCCGGTGGGGTTGGCGGGTGTGGCGAGAAGCGCACCTGCGGTCGCCCCGGTCCAATGCGACTCGAGCAAGGCGCGCGTCATCTGGAAGCGGCTCTCCGGGCCCACCGGCACCAACGCCGGCACGCCGTCAAAAGCTGCCACGAAATGACGATTGCACGGATAGCTGGGATCGGTCATCAGTACCTGGTCGCCAACATCAACCAGCGCGCAGCAGGCGAGTAGCAGCGCAGCCGATGCGCCGGCCGTCACCACGATCCGTGAGGGCGAGATATCGAGCCCATGACGCTCGCCGTAGTCGCGCGCGATCGCCCGGCGCAGCGGCTCGATACCCAGGGCGGGCGTGTATTGCGACAGCCCCTGGGCGGCGGCCCGCTGAAGGGCGGCGAGCACCGGCGGCGGGGCAGTGAAATCAGGCTCACCGATATTCATCTGGATGACGGGATGGCCCGCCGCTGCGAGGGCGCTCGCGCGTTTGACGAGTTCCATCACGCGGAAGGGCGCGATCGCATCAACGCGCCTCGCGAGGCGCGGGCCCCCGGCGCTTCGCCGCTCTGCAGAGTCCGGCAACAACCTGGTCACGCGCGCGCTTCCCGTGCGCAGGCTGCGAGATAGTCGACTGCTGCCTGCACACCGCCGGGGCGGTGGGGGACGCCTGCTGCCGCCAGGCCCATTTCGACCCCGCCCAGCGTTCCGACCAGGGACAGGTCGTTGAAGTCGCCCAGATGACCGATCCGGAACACCCAGCCCGCGAGCCGCCCCAGGCCGGTGCCCAGCGACATGTTGAAGCGCTCGAGCACCAGGCGCCGGAGCGCATCGGCATCGTGGCGCTTGCCGGGAGCGGCCTCTGGCATGACGACTGCGGTGACCACCGGGCTCGCCTCGGCAGAATTGCGGCACAACAGTTCCAGCCCCCATGCCTGGACCGCCCGACGGGTGGCTTCGCCGTGTCGCACATGCCGGGCGAAGACTGCGGCCAGTCCCTCGCTTGCGAGCATGTCGATGGCCTCTGCAAGGCCATACAGCAGGTTGGTGGAGGGGGTGGTGGGCCAATAGCCCTTCTCGTTTGCGGCCAGCATGTCGTCCCAGGCCCAGAACGCGCGCGGCAGGCCAGCGGTCCGGCTCGCGGCCAAGGCCTTCGGACTGATTGCGTTGAAGCCCAGCCCGGGTGGCAGCATGAGGCCTTTCTGTGACCCGGCGATGGTGATATCCACCCCCCACTCATCGTGACGATAGTCAATCGACCCGATCGAGGACACCGTATCGACCATCAGCAGGGCCGGGTGACCGGCTGCATCGATCGCGCGGCGTACGGCAGCGATATCGGAGGTGATGCCCGATGAGGTTTCGTTATGGACCACGCAGACGGCGCGAATGCTGTGCGCATGATCGGCAGCGAGGCGGCGTCCGATCTCGGCTGCGTCGATGCCACGTCGCCAATCGCCCGGGATGTAGTCTGCAATCAGACCGAGGCGCTCGGCGAGGCGCTTCCAGAGCGCTGCGAAGTGCCCGGTTTCAACCATCAGCACGCGGTCGCCCGCGGACAAGGTGTTGACCAGTGCCGCTTCCCAGGCGCCCGTGCCGGACGCCGAATAAATGATGACCGGCTGCGTGGTCTGAAAAATTTTCCGGATCCCGTCGAGAACATAGCGGCCAAGCTCGCCGAATTCAGGGCCCCGGTGATCAATCGTGGGATGGTCGATGGCCCGCAGGATACGGTCGGGGACATTGGTGGGCCCCGGGATCTGCAGGAAGTGCCGACCGGTCGGGTGGTGATCAAGCCGCAGTCCACTGGGTAGTTTCATCGCTTGTCCGTCTGGTTCAGGCCCGCGTAAGGCGGCGCGGGCCGAGTGGGGATGCTCGCGGCGCGCGAGCGTCGCTGGTGTCTAATCGCGGAATTGTAGAGGGTCCCGGCGTCTGCGCCGGCCTTGCCCCGAGAGAGCCCTTGTCATGTCCGACTCCGTTTCCGTTGCCCCGATCGGCTTTGCCCCGTCGGCCTCGCTTGATCGCAGCCGTCTCGCGCGGCGTCTTCGCAATGTGCTGAAGGGCGAGGTGAAGTTCGACCCCGCCACGCGTGGGCGCTATTCGACCGACGCGTCGATCTACCAGCAGTTTCCGGTCGGGGTTGTGGTGCCGGCCGATGAGGAAGACCTCGCTGCCACGATTGATCTTGCGGCCGACATGAAGGTGCCGATACTGCCCCGGGGCGCGGGAACCAGTCAGTGCGGGCAGACGGTGGGCGAGGCGCTGGTGGTTGATTTCAGCCGGCATCTGAATCGGGCGATCTCGATTGATGCGCAAGCGCGCGTGGCCGAGGTGCAACCCGGCATCGTGCTGGACCACCTGAACGCGCAACTCAAGCCGCTCGGGCTCTGGTTTCCGGTCGATGTGTCCACCTCGGCGCAGGCCACCCTGGGTGGGATGGCCGGAAACAACTCCTGTGGCTCACGCTCCATCGCCTACGGCAACATGGTGCACAACGTGCTGGGGCTGGACGCGATTCTCGCCGACGGAACACGGGAGCACTTCGGGCCCTTCGGCCCACAGGCGTCGCGACCGCTTTCGAGCGCGCGCTCGAGTGCCCTGGTGTCGCGTCTGCATGAAATCGGCGCCCGCGAGCGTGATGAAATCGAGCGTGTGTGGCCGCGCGTGATGCGGCGCGTGGGCGGCTACAACCTCGATGTCTTTCATCCGCAGTCGGAGCGCCCCTACACGCCCGACGGATCGGTGAATCTGTCGCACCTGCTGGTGGGCTCGGAGGGCACGCTCGCGGTGTTCCGGCGGTTGCATCTGAAGCTTGCGCCGCTCCCGGGCGCGCGCGTGCTGGGGGTGGTGAATTTTCCGGATTTTCATGCGGCGATGGCGAGCGCCCAGCACATCGTCAAACTGGGGCCGGTGGCGGTTGAACTGGTCGACCGCACCATGATCGACCTCGCGCGCCAGAACCCGGCGTTCCGCCCGGTGATCGATGCCGCATTGGTCCGCCGCGAGGGCGAACTGCCCCAGGCGGTGCTGCTGGTGGAATTCGCGGGCGACGATGCCGCAGTGATTCGTCGCAGGCTTGCCGAACTGGTCGAACTGGTGGCCGACCGGCTGGGCTTTCCCGGTGCCGTGGTGCAGATGACCGATGAGCGTGCCCAGAAGGCTTTCTGGGAAGTTCGGAAGGCCGGTCTCAACATCATGATGTCGCTGCGCGGGGACGGAAAGCCCGTGAGCTTCATCGAGGACTGCGCGGTTCCGCTCGAGCATCTCGCGGAGTACACCGACCGGCTCACCGAGGTGTTTCGCCGCCACGGCACGCGTGGCACCTGGTATGCGCACGCATCGGTGGGCACGCTTCATGTGCGCCCCATCCTCGACATGCGTGCCGATGGACCGCAGGGGGGCGCTGCCCGGATGCGCGCAATTGCCGAGGAGGCTGCCGAACTGGTGCGCCGCTACAAAGGCGCGTTTTCGGGCGAGCACGGCGACGGTCTGGTGCGCAGCGAATGGGTGGCCTGGCAATATGGCGCGCGTCTGATACGCGCCTTCGAAGAGGTGAAAGACCTGTTCGATCCGACGAGTCTTCTGAACCCGGGGAAAATCGTTCGCGCGACCAGGATGGATGACCGGACGCTGTTTCGCTACCGTCCCGGTTATGCAATGCAACCGCTTCGCACGGGTCTTGACTGGTCGGCCTGGGATGTTCAGAACGACCCGCTCACCGAGACCCTGTCCGCGCCGGGTACCGGGGGCGATCCGGCGGGCGGATTCGGCAAAGCCATCGAGATGTGCAACAACAATGGCCACTGCCGCAAATTTGATGCCGGCACCATGTGCCCCAGCTGGCGCGTCACTGCCGACGAACAGCACCTCACCCGGGGCCGTGCCAACACCCTGCGCCTTGCGCTGTCGGGGCAGCTGGGTCAGGACGCGCTCGGCTCTGATGAGCTTGCGCAGACCATGGCCTTGTGCGTGAGCTGCAAGGGCTGTCGTCGCGAGTGTCCGACGGGCGTCGACATGGCGAAGATGAAGCTCGAATACCAGCACCAGCTGCGCCAGGTGAGGCCGCCAACGCTGCGCGAGAAACTGATTGCCAGTCTGCCGCGTTACGCCTCGGTTGCCTCGCAGATGGCGCCGGTTCTCAACGCGCTGGCGCGCGCCCCCGGTAGTGGCTGGTTACGCGAAAAGATCTTCGGGCTGTCGGCCCGGCGCAGCCTCCCTCGCTGGGCTTCAGTTCCCTTCACCCATCAGCCTGAGGCGCCCCCGCCCGCACTTGCCGTGCGCGAGGTGGTGCTGTTTGCAGATACCTTCAACAACCACTTCGAGGCCGAGACGCTGTCGGCCGCGCGACGCGTGCTGAATGCCTCGGGGTGGCGCGTGCATGTGGCGATGCCCGCGGCGGGCGATGCAACACCGCAGCGCGCGCTCTGCTGTGGTCGGACCTGGTTGTCGGCGGGACTGCTGGATGAGGCGCGCGCCGAGCTGCGGCGCACGCTCGCGGCGCTCGCGCCCTTTGTCGAACGGGGCATACCGGTGATTGGCCTTGAGCCCTCCTGCCTTCTCACGCTGCGCGATGAGGCACTGGTGCTTGGGCTGGGGGACCTCGCACAGAAGGTGGCGTCATCCGCGCAGCTCTTTGAGGAGTTCCTTGCCGCGCAGATGGCGGCGGGTGCGCTTGACTTGCCTGTGGCGCCGCAGCCTGGCCTCAAGCTCCTGGTGCACGGCCACTGTCACCAGAAGGCGTTCGATCTGATGTCGCCTGTGCACGCGGTGCTCAAGCGGATTCCAGGCGCAAGCGTTGAGACGATTGAGTCATCGTGCTGTGGCATGGCCGGCGCGTTTGGCTATGAGGCCGAGCATTTTGATACCTCTGTCAGGATGGCTGAATTGTCGCTTCTGCCCGCGGTGCGCGCCGCCGACGACGGCACACTCATCGTCGCAGATGGAACAAGTTGCCGGCATCAGATCCTCGACGGCGCCGGGCGCGAAGCCTTGCATGTTGCCCGTGTGCTGGAACGTTGCCTGTATGATCAATAAGACCTATTCGCCAGACTGGAGCCCGTGCTCCGGGGAGTCATAGAATGGATCCGCAACTGCGCAAGGCGGCACTCGAGTATCACGAACTCGGTCGCCCCGGAAAAATCTCTGTCACCGCCACCAAGCAGCTCACCAATCAGCGTGATCTAGCGCTCGCCTATTCGCCTGGTGTGGCGGCGGCATGCGAGGAAATCGTCAAGGATCCGGTCAACGCTTCGCGCTACACCAGTCGCGGCAATCTGGTGGCGGTGATCACCAACGGTACGGCAGTGCTGGGCCTGGGCAACATTGGGCCGCTGGCCGCCAAACCGGTGATGGAAGGCAAGGCGGTGCTGTTCAAGAAATTTGCCGGCATCGATGTGTTCGACATCGAGGTGGCTGAGAACAACGTCGACCGCCTGGTCGAGGTGGTGGCCGCGCTCGAGCCCACCTTCGGCGGCATCAACCTTGAAGACATCAAGGCGCCCGACTGCTTCGAGGTCGAGCGAAAGCTTCGCGCCCGGATGAAGATTCCGGTGTTTCACGACGACCAGCACGGCACCGCCATCGTGGTGGGTGCAGCGCTCAGCAACGCGCTTCGGGTGGTGAACAAGCCCATCACCGGAATCAAGGTGGTGTGCAGCGGCGCAGGCGCTGCGGCGCTCGCTTGCCTGGAGTTGCTGGTTGACCTCGGGCTGCCGCGCGAAAACGTCTGGGTGTCCGATCTGGCTGGCGTGGTCTACGAGGGCCGTGTCGAGCTCATGGACCCGCTCAAGGCGCAGTTTGCCCGCAAGACCGAGGCGCGTACGCTTGGTGAAATCATTCAGGACGCCGATGTGTTTCTGGGGCTGTCAGCGGGCGGGGTGCTCAAGCCCGAGATGGTGGCGCGGATGGCCCCCAATCCCCTCATCTTCGCGCTTGCCAACCCCACACCGGAGATCATGCCCGAGGAGGTGAAGTCGGTGCGCGATGACGCGATCATCGCAACCGGCCGCACCGACTACGCCAATCAGGTCAACAACGTACTGTGCTTTCCGTTCATTTTTCGCGGCGCACTGGATGTCGGCGCCACCTCCATCACGCGCGAGATGGAAATTGCGGCGGTGCAGGCGCTGGCCGAGCTTGCGCGCGCCGAAATGTCCGATATCGTTGCGGCCGCCTATGGTGTGCCGGGTGGCGGCTTCGGCCGCGAATATCTCATTCCCAAGCCGTTTGATCCCCGGTTGATCGTCATGATCGCGCCAGCGGTCGCGAAGGCCGCCATGGACAGCGGTGTGGCCACCCGCCCAATCACCGATTTCGATGCTTACCGGTCGCAGCTCGAGCAGTTCGTCTATCACTCGGGCAACTTCATGAAGCCGATCTTCAGCAGCGCCCGTCGGGCGCGTGCACGGCGGATTGCCTACGCCGAGGGCGAAGATGAACGCGTGCTGCGCGCGGTGCAGGTGGTGGTCGATGAAAAGCTCGCGCGGCCGGTGGTGATCGGTCGGCCCATGGTGGTGGAGCAGCGGATCGAGCGGCTGGGTCTGCGGGTGCGGCCCGGTGCCGATTTCGACCTGATCAATCCAGACCAGGACGACCGCTATCGCGAATACTGGAGCGAGTACCTTCGTCTCACCGCCCGTAAAGGCGTCTCCGAGGCTTATGCCAAGCTCGAGATGCGCCGCCGCCCCACACTGATCGGCGCAATGCTGGTGCGCCTGGGCGCAGCCGACGGCATGATCTGCGGCACCGGCGGGCCCTTCCCGGAGCATCTGCGCTATATCGATCAGGTGATCGGCAAGAAGCCGGGTAGCCGCGTCTATGCAGCGATGAACACGCTGATGCTTCCCGGGCGACAGCTCACGCTGGTCGATACCCACGTCAATATCGAACCGGATGCAGAACAGCTTGCCGAGATCACCGTGGCGGCGGCCGATGAACTGCGTCGCTTCGGCATCCTGCCCAAGGTGGCGCTGCTGTCCCACTCGAACTTCGGCTCTTCGGATCACCCCTCCGCACTCAAGATGCGCGAGGCCCTCGCGTTGCTGCGCAAGCTCGCACCGGCCCTCGAGGTCGACGGCGAGATGCACGGTGATGCAGCGCTCGACCCGTCAATTCGCGGTGCGGCAGTGGCTGACTGTGCGCTGTCGGGCGGCGCGAACCTCCTGGTGATGCCGGGGATCGATGCGGCCAACATCGCCTACAACCTGTTGAAGACGGCGGCCGGCAACAATGTTGCGATCGGCCCCGTGCTGCTGGGGGCGGCGCGCCCGGTTCACATCCTGACGCCGTCGGCGACGGTGCGGCGAATCGTGAACATGACTGCCTGGACCGTGGTGGACGCCAACAGCGATCGCTAGGCGCAGACCCTGTTTCGCGAGACCGGTCCGGCCCCTTGCCTTTCCGGCATGGCCTGACCGATACTTGCGCGCATGAACCGGATCCAAAAAGAGTCCGGACAGGGGGAGCACAAGGGAATCCGGATCGGGGGGGCGGGTGTTGCCACAGATCCGGGGCGGGACACGCAGCGTCTGCGCGCGTGGCTCGACGAGCTTGGTCTGCTTGCCCAGGTCCGGATCCAGGCAGACGACTCGTCGCTGTGTGCGGGCCTCGCGCCCCAATACAGCGGGACCTGGGCGCCGCGGCTCGACACCACTGCCTTGGGCGAGGCGCTCGCCGATCAGTGCGGGCGCGACGAACGTCACACTGAGCGCGAGGTGCTCAGCAGCCTGCTCCTGTCCCCGCTTGCGCTCGATTTCCCGGATTTTGACGAGTTTGAGTCGGCGGTGCGGATTCGTGTCGATACGGCCCAGGCCGGCGCTGCCACCGCACTCCGGTTCGATATCGACCAGCACCGTCCCGAGGCGTATTGGGAGCGACTGGAAACCGGCAGCTTCAGCCTGCGTCCGGGCTGCAGCCTGGTCGGTGCGCTTGCCGCCGCCACGCAGCCCGGTCCGGGCGAGGACCCTTACGGCTTTGGCTGCTATCGCGCCTCCGAATATGTGATGCTGCTCGCGATTGCGCGTGAAGCCGCGCGTAGTCACCCTGAACTCAAGCAGCGCCTGCGTGAGCGCTCGACGCGTCGGCCGATCGAGTCGCGCGAATTCCACGACGTGCTGCTGCGAGAGCTGGGTACCTTCGAAGAGCCCGTGCCAGCTTGCTGGTTTGTCCCGGGTGATCGCATCTGGTTTCGCAATCCCGATGCCCATTCGGCCGATGCCGAGGGCTTCGAAGGCTCCTGGGTGATTTATATCGGCGACGGGTTGTTCTCCAATTTCTGGAAGCGCAATGCGCCCTTCACCCTCGAGAGGAAATGTGTCGAGATCTACCACTGGCGCCATGCCACCTACCGCGGTGAAGATGGCAGCCTCCGGGTGGATGAAGACGAAGTCGCGCGCCGGGTGGCTTTGACAGAAGCCGACCCCGCGGAGCATGCGCGTGTGCTCGCGCTGATGCAGCGCTGGCGCGACCCGCGTGGGGTGTACGAGCACGGCGGTTGCCTGGACCGCACCCGTGAGTGCGCGCGCTGGGTTCAGCCCGACAGCTGCGATATCGTTTTCTCGCTGGCCTGACCGACCAGGCTAGCGCTTGCCAAACCGCTTGCGCTGTGGCCTAGTACGGAAATGATTACACAACGACTGTCAGTTTGGGTTTGCACCGGCCTGTTGGTTCTGGCCGGTTGGCTGGGCGGTGGCATGGCGCCCGCACAGGCACAGCGCGCGTCGCCCGAAGCGGCTGCGGGCATTGCCTGGGTCGATCTTGCCGAGCTTCCGCCGGAAGCGCATGAAACGCTGCGCCTGATCAAGGCGGGCGGGCCCTTTCCATACGACAAAGACGGTACGCGTTTCGGTAACCGCGAGCGGGTGTTGCCGCAGCGGCCGCCGGATCACTACACCGAGTACACCGTCCGCACCCCAGGCGAGCGCACGCGGGGTGCGCGCCGGATCGTGGCGGGTGGCGACCCGCGAACCTCGGGTGAGTACTTCTACACCGATGATCACTACAAGAGTTTTCGGCGCATCCGTGAAGCCCCAACCGGGAGGCAGGAACGATGACTGCACTCAGCAATATGCCGGCTCAGGCGATGCTGCCGCTGGCAGCATACGATCTCGATGAACTGCTGCGAAACGCCAAGCGAAGCAGCCAAACGGTGCTCCGGGCCGACTTCGATGGCGTCGACGACAAAGCGGGCGTGATGAGTCGAATCGCCGAGGGCTTCACGCTGCCTGGGCATTTTGGCGGCAACCTCGATGCCCTTTACGACTGCATGACTGATCTCAAGCCGGCGGCCGATGCCGACCAACCTGGCTTTGTCGTGGTGCTTCAGCGCCTGCCTGCGGGCGCGCATTTCGATCGCGACCAGCGCGACGCGCTGCTCGATGTGTTTCGCGATACCGCCGATTTCTTTTTCGACAAGGGCATCGCATTTCGCGTGTTTTACTCGGTGGCCGACGCGCGGGCCTCGCGCCCGGCTGCCTGACCCGCTACCGGGCTCAAAAATCGCCGGCTAGCGCCTGCAGTGCAGCGATTGCGGCGAGCCCTGCGGTTTCGGTGCGAAGCACCCGCGGGCCCAGGCTGACAGCCTGAAAGCCCGCTGAACGCGCCGCCGCCAGTTCCTCCCCATCCAGACCCGATTCGGGCCCCGCCAGCAGACAGATCGGGGTGCGACCGGGCGTGTTGGCGCGGACGCACGCCGACAGCGAGGTGGCTGCCTGCGGGTCGAGTACCAGCCGCAGGGAATCGGCCGCCTGCTCGATCCAGCGTGCGATCGGGCTCGGTTCGGCTACGTCAGGGAGCACATCGCGCCCGCTCTGCATGCAGGCGGCCTCGGCGACTGCGCGCCAATGCTCGAGTTTGCGCCGTGCGCGGTCCTCATCGAGACGGACCTGGCTGCGGTTCGAAAAAAGCGGGGTGATGGTCGTGGCACCCAACTCAACGGCCTTCTCGATGGTCCAGTCCATTTTGTCTGCGCTGGACAGGCACTGACCCAGATGGATGGCGAGCGGGCTTTCCGGGGTGGCGCGCAGGGCCGCGTGGATGACCAGACAGGCGCTTCCGGCAGCGCCGTCCAGGCGTGCTGCCCAGCGGGCCCCTCGACCGTCGAAAAGCTCGACCTCGGCGCCCTGGACTAGCCTCAATACCCGCGTGAGGTAGTGTCGCTGTCCGGTGTCTAGCGCAACCCGGGCGCCGCTCGCAAACGGCAGGGCGGGGTCGGCTGAACGGATCAGCACGCGCGGGATCAAGGCTGTAGCGCCCGATAAAAATTGGGCAAGGCAAAGAGTCCGCTGTGCACCTGCTCGTTGTAGTAGCGCAGATGCTGAAGGCCGCGGGCCGCGATTCGCTGAGCGGCTTCTGCCGCATCGAGGGCCAAAGGATCGAGGTGATCGGACGCCACCGCCATGCCCCAGTAGGCCCCGTAGAGCGGTACATGCACACCCAGTGGTCGGACGATGGCAAACACGGCCCGCAGGTCGGCGAGAAGTGCGCGAACCCGTTCCGGACGATAGGCGGGTGCGCCAACGTGAAGGGAAAGCGCGCCGCCCGGGTTCAGGACGCTTTTCGCGAGCGCGAAGTAGTCGCGCGTGTAGAGCCGGTGCGCGGGCGTGTCGGGGTCGGTGAGATCGAGAATCACCAGGTCGAAACGTTTTCCCGAGCGGGCCAGCGCCTCGGTTGTGTCCCAGCCATCGCCGATGCTGATGATGACCCGGGGATCATCGAGCGCACCTTGATGCACCGCCTGCAGGTGCGTGCGGGACATCCGGATCACCTCGGCATCCAGCTCCGCAATGACGATGTGGCGCATGCTGGGGTGCTTGAGAAGCTCTTCGGCTGAGCCACCGTCGCCGCCGCCCACGATCAGCGCGGCGGCGGGTGCCGGGTGGGCGGTTGCCGCGGGATGGATGATGGGCTCGTGGTAGTAGAACTCATCGCGCTCCGAGGTCATGAAGCAGCCGTCGAGACGGAACAGCCGCCCCCATTGCGGCGTGTCGAACACCTCAAGCTTCTGCCAGGGAGTTCGTACCGATTCCAGCCGCTGCGAGGCGCGAAACCCGTATGCGCTGTCGCTATTGAGCCATTCGAGCAGCAGCCCCTGACCGTTGGGAAGCGCTTTGGGAGCGGTGCGGTCGGCCGGGGTGCCGGCGAGCGAGGCAGCAGGCTGCGCGAACGGATCGTCAATGCCTCGCAGCAGGCGCTCGATCACCCGCGAACCGGGATCGAATGCCTCGAGGAGCAGATCCAGCGCCTGCTCGGCCTTGGCCGAGTTGTCGGTTGAAAAATTGCAGACATAGACATCCAGCGTGACGCTGCGGCGCTCTGGCCAGGAATGGATTGCCAGATGCGATTCGGCGAGCAGCACCGCGCCGGTGACCCCGCCCGGCTCACCTTCATGGTCGGGAAACTGCACGTATTTTTCGTCGACCAGGGTGAGAGCAGACTGTTCAACCGCCCGTCGGCAGAGCGCCGCGAGACGATCCGCGCTGATGAGAAGTGACGGGTCGCAGCGGCAGTCATAGAGGTCGGCGGTAAGGTGAAGTCCCTGCATTCGAACCCCGCGGACCGGAATCCGCAAAGCCTTCGAGTATAGCAACGGGGGGCTGCCGGCCCCCGGGTTCGCCCCGCCGCTTTGTTAGAATTTCGGGTTTTCTCCAGCCGTCAAACGACGCTGATCAACCGCATCGGCCGCAAGGCTTGAGTCCCGGGAGTCTTCCGCATGGGCGAAACGCGCGATCCAGTCACTGCAGCACCAGCCGCTGTCTCCTCCGGGCCGTTGTCGACGCGCATGGCCGCAGCGATCCGTGCGCTCGCCATGGATGCTGTGCAGCAGGCCAACTCGGGCCACCCTGGCATGCCGATGGGCATGGCTGAAATTGCGGTGGCGTTGTGGTCGGGCGTGCTCTCGCACAACCCCGCCAACCCGCGCTGGCCCGATCGTGATCGCTTCGTGCTCTCGAACGGTCACGGCTCTATGCTGATTTATGCGCTGCTCCATCTCACCGGCTACGATCTCCCGATCAGCGAGCTGCGCAATTTCCGTCAGCTTCATTCGCGGACACCCGGTCATCCCGAGGTGGGCGTCACCCCTGGCATCGAAACCACCACCGGCCCGCTGGGCCAGGGGCTCGCCAATGCCGTGGGTATGGCGCTTGCGGAAAAACTGCTGGCCGCGGAGTTCAATCGCGACGGCCACACGATCGTTGATCACCTCACCTGGGTGTTCGCGGGTGATGGCTGCTTCATGGAAGGCATCTCGCACGAAGCGTGTTCACTTGCTGGCACGCATCGGCTGTCGCGCCTCATTGTGCTTTACGACGACAACGGCATCTCCATCGACGGTGAAGTGCGCCACTGGTTCAGCGACGACACCGCGGCCCGATTCCGTGCCTACGGCTGGCACGTGATCGGCGGGGTGGATGGGCATGATGTTGCCGCCGTGAAATCGGCGATCGAGCAGGCCCGGCTGTGGGCGCGCGAGGGCCGCGACGGCGTTTTCGCGCCGACGCTGATTCAGTGCCGCACCATCATCGGCAAGGGCTCGCCCGGTCGGGCCAATAGCGCCAAGGCGCACGGCGAGCCGCTGGGAGCGGCTGAGATCGAGGCCACGCGCGCCGCCATAGGCTGGACCGCCGCGCCGTTCGAAATTCCCGATGCCGTGCGTGTCGCCTGGGATGGTCGCGCGGGCGGGGTGGCGCGCGAGGCAGACTGGCAGCATCGATTTGATGCCTACCGGCGCGCCCATCCGGCGCTTGCCGCCGAATTCGAGCGGCGCATGGCGGGCGAACTCGGCGATTCGTTTGATGACGCACGCAACGCCGCCATCGCCGATGCCACCGCCCGAGCAGAAACCATTGCCACCCGCAAGGCCTCGCAAAACGCGCTCAATCACTTCGGTCCTGCGCT
>Ga0078894_10002211_pt1 | contig 14678 bp, 20 predicted proteins | sample LauGreSu1BDMLBSD_2_FD_67506 | JGI IMG/M metagenome (GOLD analysis project Ga0078894, IMG submission 67506) | Freshwater lake microbial communities from Lake Michigan, USA - Su13.BD.MLB.SD (version 4) (version 4) | ecosystem: Environmental > Aquatic > Freshwater > Lake | place: Lake Michigan... | reverse complement strand
GACTACGCGATCCTGTAATGCATCGGCATCTGCTTTTTGTTCCCTTGCCACCTTTTATCCTCACTACTAAAGTGAATCTACCAAACCAAATTAGAACTGCAGGCCACCGTCGCGCGCACCGTCAGCTAGAGCCTTGACCCTGCCGTGGTAAGCGAAACCGTTTTTATCAAAGACTACAGCGCCGATATTTTTCGCCTTGCAACGTTCTGCCAGGGTCTTGCCTAATTCCTCGCACACGCCGATATTAGCCCGGCGGTGCTTGCCCTTTTCAAATGAGCTGACACTTGCCAGCGTCACGCCCTTTAGATCATCAATAACTTGGGCGTACACATGTGTATCAGAGCGGAATACGGACAATCTCGGACGCTCGGCGGTACCACCACCGATCTTCTTGCGAATCCTTTTCTTACGCCGCTCGCGAAGCACTGACTTTTCTGCTGTCTTGGACATGACTATATCTCGTTATGAATGGTATCAGATTATTTCTTACCGGCTGCTTTGCCGACCTTAGTTGCAATATGCTCGTCCTCGTAACGGACACCCTTGCCGTGGTAAGGCTCTGGCGGACGGAATCCGCGAATCTTTGCCGCTACCTGGCCGACCATCTCCTTGTCAGCACCGCTTACAACGATGGTGGTCTGAGCATCAACCTTCAGCTCGATTCCGGCTGGCGGATCGAAAACTACCGGATGACTGTAGCCTAGGCTTAAAGAAAGGCCTTTGCCTTGGCTAGCTGCACGGTAACCTACGCCTACCAACTTCAGGCGTCTGCTGAAGCCCTCGGTAACCCCAACAACCATGTTGCTAACTAGAGTGCGGGTCAACCCATGAAACCTTGCGGCGTCTTCTGCTTCGGCTTTGGGCACAAAGGTAAGACTCTGCCCTTCAACCTTGACATCTATATCGCCGTGCAATGCCCTGCTCAAAGTGCCCTTAGGACCTTTGACGCTAATGGTGCGACCACTTAGCTTAACTTCTACGCCCTTAGGTAGGCTGATAGGTTTTTTTCCAATGCGTGACATATCTCTTCCCGCCGTCTATGTTGCTTAATAAACCGAACAAATGTACTCGCCACCAACGCGCTCTGTACGCGCCTGACGATCGGTCAAAAGGCCTCTCGAAGTCGACACAATGCCAAACCCAAATCCGTTCTTCACAAAAGGGATACCATCAGCACCAACATAGTACCGACGACCAGGACGGCTCTTCCGGTCCAGGCCATTAATGACGCCTTTACCGTCCTCTGCGTACTTAAGAGCAATCTTCAGCACACCTTGACGGCCGTCGCGCACACATTTATAGGCGCGAACGTAGCCTTCTTCTTTAAGAAGATGGGTGATGCCAATTTTAACCTTGGATGCTGGCACCGTTACTACCTCAAGACCTGCACGTTGTGCATTGCGGATCCTGGTCAAAAGGTCTGCGATTGGATCAGTGATGTTCATCGAACGGAAACTCCGAGTTACTATGATCTAGGTGGTTGTCGTTACCAGGAGGCCTTGGTCACACCTGGCAGAAGGCCCTTCAGGGCGAACAGCCGGAAACAAATACGGCATACACCGAACTTGCGGTAGACGGCCTTTGGACGACCACAGTTATTACAGCGTGTATACGCACGAGTCGAAAACTTCAAGCCGCCTTTGACGTCGCGCCACTTGAGCTTCTTCTCCTTCATCTCTTTGCGCAACGCTTCCTTCCGCGCAAGAACTTTGCGGTTAACATTGTTGCACTTCTCAATGGAGGCTAGCCTCGCCATTCAAGACACTCCTGTCAAAACCCGCTCAGGCTTTCCTGAAGGGAAAATTGAATTTATCCAGCAAAGCCTTCGCTTCAACGTCGTTCTTTGCGTTGGTGACTATGGTAATCCCCAACCCACGAATACGATCAACTTTGTCGTAATCGATTTCAGGGAAAATGATCTGTTCTTTGATGCCCACGTTGTAGTTACCGCGACCATCAAACGCCTTGGCCGAAAAACCACGGAAGTCGCGAATACGAGGCACCGCAATATTAATAAAGCGATCGAGGAACTCGTACATCCGGTCACCACGGAGTGTTACCGCGGCGCCAATCGGCATACCCTGGCGCAATTTGAAGGTTGCGATGCTCTTTTTCGCCTTGGTCATTATCGGCTTTTGACCGGTAATAGCCGTCAGGTCAGTAATCGCACCCTCAAGGGTTTTGATATTTTGGGTGGCATCGCCTTGACCGATATTGACTACGATCTTCTTGAGCACAGGTACACGCATCGGGTTCTTAAGTCCGAGCTCCTGCTTCAAGCCGGCTACCTGCTCTTTATATTTAGTTTTTAATGTTGGCTCGTACTTCACCTTGTACCTCTCGTACACTGTCTTATCAGAGTCGGACACTTTGTTTTTAAAGAACTTCTGGAGCTAGGGAGGCAATTCTACCGTACCCTTTAACCCGCACTTCCCGAGCTACTGGCCCGAAGATCCGGGTACCAACAGGCTCGTTTTCCTTACCCTTGATGAGCACGCAAGCATTCTCATCGAAGCGTATCGTCGAACCGTCATCGCGTTGGATTTCTTTTTTGGTGCGGACGACAACGGCTTTATGCACGGTGCCTTTTTTTACCTTGCTATTGGGTAGCGCTTCTTTGATCGAAACGACGATGATGTCACCGACCGAAGCATAACGCTTCTTGCTTCCACCAATGACCTTGAAGCACTTCACGCGCCTCGCGCCAGAATTGTCCGCACTCTGCAGTACTGTTTCCATCTGAATCATGACTGTCTAATCCCCATAGCCGATGGCTACCCAAAGGCCGATTATTCTTCACCCTTTTTAACGATCTCTAGTAGCGCAAACTTCTTCCGAGCGCTCAACGGACGAGTCTGAGTGATCAGAACCACATCACCGGTACGGCACTCATTCTTCTCATCGTGGAACATTAGTTTGGTCCTACGACGAATAAACTTACCGTAGCTCACGTGTTTTACCAGATTCTCGACAGTGCCAACCCTGGACTTGTCCATCTTGTCGCTGGTGACAACGACGCGAACTGGCCTACTCTTTTTTTGTTTGTGATCTTTTTCGCTCACGTTCGCCTACCTGTTACTTCTTAGTTGCGACAGATTTCTTGGTCTTGCCTGCTGGACGCACACCAACAACCGACCCACCAAGTTTGCTTGCATGTTGTAGAGTCAACACTCGAGCTAGAGTCCGACGAAGCCCCCGGATTTTACCAGTATGCTTGCCCGGTCCCGAGTAGATATCCATACGGATATCGTGAAGCTGACGGCGGATATCTTTCTCGGTTTCGCGCAGCTTGCCTGCGTCGAAGCCCTTCAGCTCTTCTTTTTTTACTTTGTGCAATTCCATGAATCACCTAACCTCGAGTTTCGACCTAATCCCAGCTCACGCCCAGGGATCGAGCCCACGGATAATCAATTTTGTCCTTAAAGGCAACTTAGAAGCCGCAAGAGAGAGAGCCTGAGTAGCGGTTTCCTTGTCTACACCCTTCATCTCATAGATGATACGGCCGGCACGAATGCGAGCTTCATAACGCTCCACGCTACCTTTACCGCCACCCATCCGTACCTCAGCCGGCTTCTTTGAAACCGGAAAGTGCGGAAACACCTTAATCCAAACCTGACCGCCACGCTTTATATGACGGGTCATCGCAATACGTGCCGCCTCAATCTGGCGAGCAGTGATACGGCCATTTTCTGTAGCCATGATACCGAAATCACCGAAGGCCAAGTCGGCGCCCTTCTGGGCATGACCTTTGATCCGGCCCTTTTGGGACTTACGATATTTCATTTTCTTAGGCGCGAGCATCTCTACTTATCTCCTTAGATCATTGAACCGTATCGAAGACCTCGCCACGGAACACCCAAACCTTCACACCGATTAAACCGTAGGTAGTCAACGCCTCAGCAGTTGAATAATCGATATCGGCACGAAGAGTGTGCAGTGGCACCCGGCCTTCCATGTAGCGCTCAGTACGCGACATGTCAGCGCCGCCCAATCGACCTGAACACTGAATCTTTATACCTTTGGCTCCGGCTTTTGTAGCGGCCGAAATCGTCTTCTTCATCGCGCGACGGAATGACACCCGACGCTCTAACTGTTGACGCACGCTGTCAGCAAGGAGACGAGCCTCTAAATCCGGCTTCTTTATCTCGAAGACATTGAGAACTGGCTCACCGGACGAGATCTTGCAAATCTTCGTCAACTCAGCTTTTAGTGATTCAGCTCCCGCGCCCTTCTTACCGATGATGATACCGGGACGGCTTGAGTGAATGTTGATCGTCAGGTTCTTCGCTGCACGCTCAATCTCAACCCGGGCAATCCCGGCAGAGTCGAACTTCTTATTGATGAATTTCCGGATCCGGATATCTTCCATAAGATTTGAAGGGTAATCACGTTTACCTGCGTACCACCGTGAAGACCACGTCCGAGTAGTACCTAGACGAAAACCGATTGGATTTACTTTCTGTCCCAAAGCCTCACCTTTCCGTTACGTGAGTCATTTCAGTCCGATTAAACTTCTGCCAACTTAATAGTGACATGCGATGTACGCTTCTGGATTCCGGTAGCCCGGCCCTGAGCACGTGGCAACCAGCGCTTCATCGACTCGCCGCCGTTTACGAAGCCTTCCGAGACGATTAGCCTATCCACATCCACCGTCGACTTGTTGGTGGCATTCGCTACAGCGGACTGGATCATCTTGTATACCACCGGCGCTGCGCGCTTGTTGGTTACTTTGAGTAGATCCAATGCGTACTGAACCGGCTTACCCTTTACAAGGTTGACGACTAGCCGAACTTTCCGCGGAGCGATCCTAAGATTCCGCAGTATTACTTTAGAAGCCTCTGCCATGGCCCGAATTCCCTTCTTAAACTTATGCCGCTGGAGAGCCGCCGGCTTTTTTGACCTTACGATCGCCGGAGTGGCCCATGAATGTCCGAGTCGGCGCGAACTCACCAAGTTTGTGGCCGACCATGTTCTCTGTAACGTAGACGGGGACGAACTTTTTGCCATTGTGCACGGCAAACGTCAAGCCGACAAAATCGGGTATGATCGTTGAACGACGCGACCACGTCTTGATTGGTTTTTTGTCCTGGCGAGCCTGATCAGCTTTTTTGAGCAGATACTGGTCGAAGTAAGGACCTTTTTTAATTGAACGAGCCAAGGATAACCTCCAGCAAATCCGCTATCTTCAGCCGCCAGTTTTCTTCTGACGACGACGAATGATGTCTTTATCGGTACGCTTATTTTTCCGAGTTTTATAACCCTTGGTTGGTACTGCCCAGGGTGAAACTGGGTGACGACCACCAGAGGTCTTTCCTTCACCACCACCATGGGGGTGATCAATTGGGTTCATCGCCACACCACGAATGGTCGGGCGTATACCCATGTGGCGTGCGCGGCCAGCCTTACCAATACTCACGTTGGCATGGTCTAGGTTGCTCACCGCTCCAACAGTCGCCATGCATGTCTCTTGCACACGACGCATCTCACCGCTTGGCATCTTCAACTGAGCCCAACCATCGACCCGGCCAACCAGCTGGCAGCTAGCGCCTGCCGAACGAACCATTTGAGCCCCACGGCCCGGTTTCAGTTCGACGTTGTGGATGTCAGTACCAAATGGAATGGATTTCAGCGGCATAGCGTTACCGACTTTGACATCGGCTTTTTCCGCTGCGACCACTTCCATGCCTTTTTTCAGCTTATCAGGAGCAAGGATGTAGCGGCGCTCACCGTCTTTATAGAGCACACGAGCGATAAACGCTGTTCTGTTCGGATCGTACTCGATGGTCTCAACTACACCGACGACGTCGAGCTTGTTGCGTTTCCAATCGATCAACCGATATTTTACACGCTCACCGCCACCTTGATGGCGAGTGGTTATACGACCATGATTGTTCCGGCCTGCGTGTTTCTTCTTAACTTCAACTAGCGACGACAAAGGACTAACCTTGTCTAGCTCGCTATAATCAACTACCGACATGCCGCGGCGGCCGGGTGATGTTGGATTGTATTGCTTAATTGCCATTTTTCGATCAACCTCTTTAAAAATCAACCCTTAGAGGCCCTTAGAGCGCCTCAAAGACCCCGATTTTGGCCCCAGGAGCTAGCGTTACAACAGCCTTTTTGGTGTTGTTACGCTTAGTGACTTGATTCCCGCGCTTCTTCACCTTCCCGCGGTTTACGAGGGTCTGGACCGCCGTAACCTTGACGTTGAACAAGCTTTCTACCGCTTTGCGCACGTCATGCTTGGTAGCATTAGTCGCAACTTTGAATGAGTATTTGTTGTTCTTTTCGCGGTCTTTGTCGCTCTTTTCAGAGAGCAAAGGCTTTACCAGCACATCATAGGGATTCACGTTTTTTCTCCTCGAACCGTTGCTGCAGAGTGGTAAGAGCGGTTTCGCTAATGATGAGATTTTCGTAACGTAGTACGTTCTCAGCATTCAGCTCGGTGGGTAATACCGCAGCCGCACCATGAATATTGCGAGTGGATTTGTACAGGACATCATCCTTCCGCTCGTCAGCTAGAAGTGCTTTAGCTGTTTTCAGACTACCCAGTACGCTTAGTACATGCTTAGTGCTGTATTTACCGATCGCAAAATCATCTACTACGAAGAGACGACCGTTACGAGCCTTGTCCGAAAGCGCAATCTTGAGAGCCAACTGACGCACACGTTTAGTAGTGTGTTGTCTGTAGTCTCTGGGTTGCGGACCGTGAGCCTCACCACCACCTGGCATATGCGGGTTACGCATCGAACCTTGACGCGCGCCACCGGTTCCTTTTTGCTTGAATGGCTTTTTACCACCACCAGAAACCATGGCCTTGGTCTTTGTGGCGTGGGTACCCTGACGTTTATTGGCGAGATAAGCCTTAACGACAGAGTGAAGCACCGCTCCATTCATCTCGACATTATATATTTCGTCCGGCACCTGAATCTTTTTAAGGGCCTTACCGGCGATATTGTAAACTTGTAATTCCATATCGGTTTCGTCCCCTGTGCTTACTTCTTAGGCGCAGCTTTTTTGCTGGTTTTTGCCTTGATCGACGGTTTTACAATGAGGAAGCCGTCACGGTGTCCAGGTACGGAACCCCGCACTGCAACAACGCTGTTCGCCTGATCGACATCTAGAACCTGGAGGTTCTGGATTGTGGTCTGGGTGTTACCCTCTTGCCCTGGCTGATGACGATTCTTGAAAACGCGGCCCGGGGTGGAGCGCATACCCAACGAACCTGGGCTGCGGTGAAAACGGGAACCGTGGGTCATACGGCCTACGGCAGAGTTCCAACGCTTATGGGCACCGGAAAATCCGCAACCCTTACTGATACCCGTGATATCAACAGCGCTTACACCTTCAAAGAACTTACCGAGCTCAACAGCCGCACCAACGGCTAAATCACCGGTCGCGTCTACGCGGAATTCTTTAAAGCGAGTAAAGTTCTCCTGAACCCCAACCTTCCGGAGACGAGTGGTGTCAGACTTGCTTAGATGTTTTTCTTTTTTTGCAAGGTAGCCAACTTGGTACGCAACGTAGCCATCGCGTTCTTCAGACAAGATTTTTGTCACCTTCTGGGTCTCAAGCTGCAGCAGTGTTACTGCAGTCATCTGCCCTTCGGCGTCTACCATGCGGGTCATCCCGATTTTTTTGGCAATGAGTCCGGCTGTCGTCATTCCTTCAACCTGTCACTTGTGTCTATCGATCACTGGTAATGGCAGTGATCGGGGTTAATTCTGATGCTGCCCACTAAGAACCTCGCGAGGCCTTAGTAAAGCTTAATCTCAACGTCCACTCCGGATGCTAGATCCAGCTTCATGAGTGCGTCGATTGTTTGCTGTTTTGGTTCAAGGATGTCGATCACACGCTTGTGTGTCCTGACCTCGAACTGCTCGCGCGATTTTTTGTCCACGTGTGGACTACGCAACACGGTGAAGCGGTTGATCCCCGTTGGAAGAGGGATCGGCCCTGCTACGCGTGCGCCTGTTCTTTTGGCGCGCTCAACAATGTCGGCTGCTGATTGATCGAGTAGGCGGTAGTCATAGCCTCTCAGGCGGATACGAATCTTCTGGCTTTCCATAGTTTCCCGATTCCCACTTAGTTAGCGGAAAAGTACTCTATAAACTGTTATTCTTACGGGTAGGCTAGTTGAGAGGGCTTATATTCGAAAGGCACTAAAGAATAGTGTTTTCGGCATAGGCTTGCTCGCAGCAGGCTTACCTGAGGAGTAGGCTTGTAGATCAGATGGGCGGGTGTGTCAATGATTTACCGACATATTTTTTGTTCGGCGCCAATAAAATTGGTTCTCGGTTTGCTTTTGACGGGCTGCGTCAGCCAAAAGGGCGTGGAACCTCCTGAATCTGCCAGGGATATTTTAGGCGCGGTTAGCGTGGGGCAGGCGAGTAAATACCTACTACTCCCAGGGAGTCGGACATATGCGATCCTTGCCTCGCCTTTGATCACTGGCCATTTTATAGCTGAGGTTAAATTGTACGAAGGGGGGGAGGAATTAGGGCGTCTCCTAGAAGAGGACTCTCGTCGTACCGGCGAAGGGCCTTTTACGATGATGAGCGAAAATTTGGCCGTTGAAGAGTTGAATGGAGCAAGGCCACGACTATCGTGGTGGGGAGATGTCCTTCGAGGCTTTGGGAGTTCAGTTGACACTCCATTACGTCAGAATGTCCATGCTGTGGTCGTTCGTAGACTGACCCCAGCTAGGGTGGGCTCAAAGGCACCGGATTGTCCCATTCTAATCTTTGGCGACAGGGACAGCTTGTACACAATTACCGCTAATATTGATGGTATTCATACAGTCGAACGCGTGCAGTTATCTGCCGGTATACGGAATATGAATCAGGCTGAAGCCCTAACTAATGGCACTTGCCTGACCCCTGAGTTCGATAGATTAGTTAGTCTTAGGCCCTACGAACGCGCTGGTAGAGTCCGAGGAAGCAACGGTAAGCTAAGGCTGATTTGGTCAAGATTGGAAACCATAGCCGGGTTTTAGTTTTTCAATTAGGCAGAACTTCAACCTTGGTACGCTGACGTTGCTCTGATAGCCAGTGACGAGTCTGATCCAACAGTTCTTGAGTTCTGAGCTCGTTTTCTAACTGCCTTTTTTTATTTTGGAAATCTCTACTTCCAGCGAATTTCTTTTCCTCTAGCAGAAAGATATGAAAGCCAAGAGCTGTCTGCACTGGCTGGGTAAATTGTCCTACGTCCAGTACCTCAACCGCGGTTTTGATCGCAGTCATTAAATCCTTGGCACGGACTGGTGGCATTAGGCCACCGGACTGCCTTCCACTTGCTTCGTCTGAGTAGAGTTTGACCGCCTCGACGAATTGCATTCCGTCAGTGATCTTCTGATGAACCTCAGACGCTAGCCGGCGTTTTGCCTCTACGACTGCAGGTATTGCTCCGGAAGGGACACTGATGAGCACTTGACGAAGGACCAGCTCCATCAGATCGGCGGCGGCACCAGCACGCTTTAAATAGTATGTTTCGACATCCTTATCGGTGATCTTAATCAGCGGTGCGATCACGCGGCCCTGAAATTTCCGCAAAATCATCTGATCCTTGAAGTCACGCTTGTAATCCTCAAAGGTTGCTCCTGTTTGGCGCAAATGGTCTTGCAACCCTTCGCGGTTTAATCCCCGCGCCTCAAGAAACCCCTTAATCTCCTCATTTACCTCGTCTTCTCTCACATCTAGTTCGAGCTCCTTGGCGCGGCTCAGAACTAACTTGAAATTTATCGCATCCTGTAAAGCTCGATCGTATGGGGCAGCCGATTCGTCGAGCGGAAACTCAGAAACAACCACAAGTGGGCCCTTGTCTACCTTTTGCTTTACATCACTGTAAAGAATAGGCCGACCATCAACCACAGCGGCAACCTTATCCAGGAGCACTTCTGGTTCGCCACTATTACCTGCTGGCTCTCCCGCCCAAGCTGCAGGCACCAGAGCAAGGGTCATTGTCACAGCAAATAATGGCTTCATAAAGGGGTCGCTCCAAGAACTAGTTGCATCCAACCCATAGAGGATAGAGAGCAACAAGGTTCCGCGCAACAAAAGCGTAGGGCTAAAGTTACCAAATGGCCCTAGGGGTCGTCACATCGATGGCAGCCAGCGCTTTTTCAACCCATTTGCTATAAATTTCTTCCTGACGGGCACGTCTGACTGCAGCCTCAATTTGAACCCTAACTTCCTGAAATGACTTCTGTTGCTTGGGCGTGTGCTGAAGAACTTGGATAATATGATAGCCGTAGTTGGACTTTAGAAGTTCACTAATTTCACCGGGCTTCAGGTGAAAAGCCACCTCAAAAACGGCTGGCATTGACCCTTTTGAGAAAGGACCTAGGGTCCCGCCCTGAACTCCCTCTGGTGCTATGGAATACTGTCTGGCTAGTGCCTCAAAATTCCCCGAATTAGCCTGAGCTTTTATTGCCTTAGCCGCAGCCTCGTTGGCGGCCAGTATGTGGCGAATTTTCACCTGGTCAGGCAACTTGAACTCACTCATATGGTTCTTGTAATATTCGAGAAGGTCTCGCTCCTCGATCTTGATCTCCGCGAAAAGATGCTCGTGCATATACTGTGATAAAATGCTGCGCTCACATAGCCTGGCTTTCAATCGGTCACGATCGGCACGACTTAGACTGGCGTCAACAAGCTTTACTGCCTCCTGCCATTCGGCGACGCATTTCACATATCGCGTAGGTTGCTCGTAATCGAATGAGTGATCGCGCTTTAGAAAAGCAAAAAGTAATTTTCGCTCAATAGCTGTCCCAATAAGCGCTCGCTTCAGAGGCGTGAGTTCCTGCACATATCGGTCACCCAAATCTGGAATCGGTGTCAGCGCATCACTTTCGGACATTGTTTCCAAGTGCTGCTTAAATTCCCAATCAATATCTTCCTGACTAATTGTCTCTTCACCCACTTTGATATCTGAGTAAGCGCCCAAATGGTCTGTCGGTGATGCGGACTCAGACCTAGGTTCACGATCGACCGTTGCTGTGACTCCGCTGTTTTTGACACGCCAGGCATAGGCCCCTAGCCCAAAACAGACCGAATAGGCTATTATATACGAGGACTTGCGCATCTATCTACGTCCCTTTGTGATAGCTGCAAGAAGACTGGTGTATGCGATTAGTTTAGCACATGAAGTTGTGATTAGCTCGGGACACTGGCCACTAATGGGGCCACCAGCCTAGAGAGCTCGCCAATTAGGTTTTCTTGGTCTTCCACTGACGGGTTGACTGGAATATTCAAATAAAGCAGTAGCCGATGATCAGGCGCCAACTTATACCGCCCCGGCTGACGAGAAATTGTACCGAGTATCGTATCGATCATCTTGTCGCCAAGTGGGGCAAATTTTATCTCGCAAACCCCCTTACCAGCCGTGACACGCAGCGCTCCAAGGCTTTTCAATTGCTGCTTCAGCCTTGCTACCTTGAAAAGTAGCGTAGTTGGTGCTGGCAATGCGCCGTAACGGTCCTGAATTTCCTGCTTAAGCCCGCGTAATTCTGCCTCTGTCTCGCAGGCAAATAATTTTTTGTACATTTGCAAGCGTTGAGGCTCTGATTGGATGTAACTCACAGGTATCAAGGCCGCCACTGGCAGCTTAATCTCGGTATCGATACGATCAGCAACAGGCTCCCCTCGCAGAGTCTGAATGGCATCTTCGAGCATTTCCGTATACAGCTCCAAGCCTACAGCAGCGGCGTGTCCAGACTGCTCGCCGCCAAGAAGATTGCCAGCTCCCCGTAACTCCAAGTCGTAACTAGCAATTTGAAAACCAGCCCCCAATTCTTGGTGCGCGGCGAGGACATCGAGACGTTTCCTGCTGTCATCGGAAAGGCTCTCTGCCGGCGGGGTCAAGAAGTAGGCATAAGCCTGTTGATTAGATCGCCCGACACGACCACGAAGCTGATATAACTGCGCGAGCCCAAATCGCTCGGCATGGTTCACGATCAGGGTGTTCACATTAGGCATGTCAATCCCGGATTCAATGATAGTCGTGCATAGAAGCACCTGAAATCGCTGCTCGATAAAGTCTAGAATCACTCGCTCGAGCTGATGCTCAGCCATTTGTCCATGCCCAATACGAATATCCACGCCGGGTACAATGGCCTTGAGGAAAAGCCTTACTTGCTCAATATCCTCGACGCGATTGTGAACAAAAAACACTTGGCCGCCACGACGGATTTCTTGCTCAATAGCCTCCTTGATCAAAGTCTCGTCAAAGCGAGCTATGTAGGTTTTGACCGCCATCCGATCATGCGGCGGCGTTGCAATGATCGAAATGTCGCGCATACCGACCATCGCCATATGCAAGGTTCGCGGAATTGGCGTAGCCGTTAAAGTCAACACATGAGCCCCGGCGCGGAGTTCCTTAAGTTTTTCTTTATGGCCGACGCCAAATCTTTGCTCTTCATCTACAACTAACAAACCAAGTTTTTTCGGCTTTACATCTTTCGAAAGCAGGCGATGGGTGCCAATCAGCACATCGATTGATCCCGAAGCTAGCCCTGCTGTCGCCTCTTTTATGGCTGCACTTGAGACAAATCTATTAACTTGCGCCACACGGACACCATGAGATTCAAGGCGCGATTTGAATAGGCGATAATGTTGATAACAAAGCACAGTGGTCGGGACCAGAACCAGTACTTGAGCTCCCTCCAATACCGTTCTCATAGCAGCCCGCAGAGCAACCTCAGTCTTGCCAAAACCGACATCGCCGCACACCAGTCGATCCATCGGCTTGCCAACCACTAAATCCGCTTCGACATCATGAATCGCGCGCAGCTGGTCCTCGGTCTCGTCATAAGTAAATTCAGCCTCAAACTTTAAATACTCATCGTCGGCAGGACTGAACGGACGGATGCTGGCTAAACTGCGTTGGGCATGCAAGCGCAACAATTTATCCGCCATATCCTGGATTGCACCTTTAGCCTTAGCTTTACGACGTTCCCAGCCAAGTCCGCCCAACTTATCTAAGCTATGGTGACCACCAATCTCACCGCCACTGCTGTATCGCTGCAATAAGCTCAGGCGATCAACCGGCAGATAAACTTTGTCACCACCTGCGTACTCTATTAGTAAAAAGTCATTGTTAAGACCCGCCACAGACAGGGTGGTTAGACCTGTATAACGCCCAATGCCATGCTGAACATGAACCACTAAATCGCCAACCTTTAAATCGGCAAATGAATTCAGATAGTTCTGAAGTTTTTGCGATGCGGGCTTAGGACGACGCGGTGGAATTCCAAAAAGAACTTGCTCTGGCAGTACGAGGCATGTCTGGTCTTCAAGCCAAAGGTGTGAGGATAGGGAGCCCGATCCAATATAAATACCGGGTCCAAATTTTGAGGCCGTTGCTAGTTGCAGCAAGATGTCTGGCTCAATCTGCGGTTTGAAGCCTCTGTGAGTTAGTAAATTGAGCATACGCTCACGCTGTTCTTCGTGCTGAGCAATTAGGACCACTGTTCCATTTTGGTCCGCGAGGATTCGAGAAATCAGCTCGAGCCACTTGTCGAACAGTTCCGCGCCCTGGGATTTATTAATTGGAGCACCGGGCAAGACGAATCTTGCCTCTAGTCTCAAGAACTCGGCAGTATCTGAAGCATAGGGATTGCCACACTCAATGACACGACTTAGTCCCGTAAGCTCTGTCGCCAATTCGCCAGGTGGTGTGAAATGGCTCTCTGGTGGCAGGGCTCCAAGGCGTTTACCTTTATCGCTATCAAAGTGCTCACATATGTTCTCGAAAAAACTATTAAAAGCATCGGTACATGACTCGATCGAGGTGGGGAAGAAAAAGTTTGCCGACGGAACGATTGCCGCCATTGTCGACATTGAAGACTGCCGAAAAATTGGGGTAAACATATCAAATCCGTGGAACTTGACTCCCAACTGGAACTGGCTGACAACGCCATCACGGTCTACAGCTGGAACCTCGTGTTCCAGCAAATGATTAAATAATACTTGCGTTTGCTCTTTGCGCGCAGACGTCGGCGTCAGCACTTCGTACGCTGGAAAAATCACCGAACTATCAGTAGTTCCTTTGGATTTCTGATCTGACGGATCAAATACTCTAATCGAAGAGAGTAGATCTCCGACAAATTCAAGGCGTAGGGGCAACTCCTGATTAGCCGGGTAGACATCAACAATACCGCCTCGAACGGCGTAATTTCCCTGCTCGTTAACAGCTGCGCTCGGTAAATATCCCAGATCCTCAAGCTGACTAATCAATACGTCCTGATCTAACTCCAAGCCAGTAGCTAACGACAGACAAGATTGAGTAACTTCGATCACTGGGAGAGTAAGTTGGGCAAGGGCCTGTAAAGTCGTCACCACAATGAGCGGGCCACAAGGGTCTCTCAGTTGAGCTAGGGCATAAACTCGTTGGCGTCGAGAAATCGCATGATTGATGAACCGGTCATTTCCGTAAGATGAAAAAAAGGGGAGGACAGCCGTCCTAAGGTTAGCCCCATTTGAGTTCATGACCGCAGAGAGATTGCCTACGAAATTCAGCCACGGCGACATGTCTTTAGCACTAGGGACTACTACTACCAACGGGGCAGTTATATCAGATTGAGCGCAACTCAGGCTGGTCACGATCAGCTCGGTAAGCACATCAGATGCTCCGGCCAACTGAACACGCCGCCCCTTCTTAAGGCAAGCCCCGATGGTATC